>Ga0247727_10003382_pt1 | contig 35263 bp, 55 predicted proteins | sample WisWelCaveWW1625_FD_202498 | JGI IMG/M metagenome (GOLD analysis project Ga0247727, IMG submission 202498) | Biofilm microbial communities from Wishing Well Cave, Virginia, United States - WW16-25 | ecosystem: Environmental > Aquatic > Deep subsurface > Groundwater > Cave microbial mat | place...
TACCGGGGCGGGACTCCAAGCCAATGCGCTGGCCGGCCAACTGGATGACACCGCGACCAATACCTGCACGGAAAACCAGTTCTGCCACGTGCGGATCACGGCAGCGGGATTGCTGATGGTGAGTAGCACGGTAAGTTCATTCCCGGACAATGAGCCGTTCAACGTGGCCCAGATGAACGGAGTGGCCGTGACCATGGGCAACGGCGTTGCCGGCACCGGGGTGCAGCGGGTTACCATCGCGTCCGACTCTACCGGGCAAGTGGCCATTGCTTCGCTGCCCAATGAGGGCCAGCAGACGGCGGCCAACTCCATCAGCGTCGCGCCGGACACAGACAATGACGCGATCGGGGCCACGGGAGCCGCGCCCCCGGGGGAGGCGGTGTTCGCCGGCGGGTTGCAGAGCGGAGCGACCGGAGGATTCCTGGGCGGCATCACGGTCTGCGACTCCCAGCAGCGCATTTCCATCACCGCCGACACCCAAATGATCACCGGCGTGTCGGCGCGGCACATCTACATCTGTCACATTGACCTGGTAGTGAGCGCGGCCGACAACGTGGCGGTGGTGAGCGGAACGGGCTCGGTCTGCGCTACCGGCATCGCGGGAGTCTTTGGCGGCTCCACAGCCGCGACAGGATGGAACCTCGCGGCCAATGGCGGCATCGCTACCGGAACCGGCATCGGCTGGGTGGGACGCAGCAACGCCACCGGCGACAACCTGTGCATCCTGCGCAGCTCGGCCGCGCAGATTTCCGGGAACATCGTTTATGCCATCTACTGAGTCCGCAGTGAGATTTATTAGGTTTATAACAAGGCTGCTCTGCGTGCTGCTGTTGTGTGCGCCCGTCGAAGCGTCCCGGCTTTTCACCACCGGTTTCGAGACCAACGACTTTACCGCGACCGAGTGGGACACCATCGCAGATGGCGCGCCTACTATCGCTACCACGTCCGGGTGCTCGCCGACAGTAAACTCCGGAACCTACGTCATGCGCGCCCTCCAGGGCGCCACAGCGGCGCAGAACTACGTGCGCCGCAACTTCTCGGCAGCGAAAACAACGGGCACAGTATCGAAGCGGACCATGATGTGCATCGCGGACTTGCCTGACACCTTGCCGCAAAGCGTCTTCATCTGGAGCAACGCCAACGGCCTGACCACGGGCAGCGGCCCGGTGCACGTCCGCATCATCACCGGGCCGAAGCTCAGAATCCGCAACCAGCTTACCGGTACCGACACTGACGGTACTACCACCCTGAACCTGAATCAGTGGTACCGGGTGGAACTGAAAGTGACGCTGAGCGACACGACCGGCTTGATTGAACTGAGGCTGAATGATGCGGTCGAGGCCAGCCAGACGAACGTTGACACCCTGGACGGCACGGCTGGGTTCAATCGCTTCTTCCTGGGCGTGGGAGCAGGGAACGTCGGCTCCACCTCCGCCAACTACGACGTGTTCTTTGACGACATTGCGGTGAACGATGAGACCGGAACTTTCCAGACCAATTATCCCGGAAAGGGTAAGACCTTTATGGTCAAGCCGACTTCCGACAACACCGTGGCCTGGACCAAGACCGGGGCCAACTGCTCCGCAACCACCAATACCGACTGCGTGGACGACCAGCCGGGCACGCCGGACGATCTCTCGGGCTACACCACCATCGGCACCAACGGCACCGTGGACCGCTTGAACAAGACCGCCTTGGGCGCGGAGGTCCCCTCCGACGCTGACATGATCCTGATTGATGTCTACACCCGCTTCGGCGCGTCCGGTTCGACGGGTACGCGGCTCTGCAGGATTGACCTGTGGGACGATGTGGGCACCCAGACTTCCGGCATTGATACCGGAACAGGCTGCGACGGCACCGCCGACACCTGGGCGCTGAACCGCATCGGCCCCACCAACGACCACCTGGTCTTTGACTTGGGCACGCGCTCCAAGGCCACGGTGAACGACGCTGACTTCGACATCGGCTACACCAACCGCTCCGCTCACAACAACCGCGTGACCTCGGAATGGGGCAACGTGGAATGGACCGAAGCGCCGCCCGCGCCTGCCTGTGTCAACGCCTTACTGCTGCTGGGCGCTGGATGTAACTAATACGGGCGACCACGAACATGGACTATCTCACCAACCTGACACTGGTGCTCAGCTTGCTGAATATCGGCATCTCCATCGGAACGCTGCTGACCACGCTGCGCTACCACGGCCGCGACATCCGCGAACTGAAAGCCGGCCGGCGAGAGGATGTAAAAGTCCAGCAGGACCACGGGGAGAGAATCAGTTACTTGGAAGCCCGCCAAGGCAAGCAGCGGTGAACCTCTCCTACAGCGAATGGCTCCTGGCGCTGTGTCTCTGGCGGGAAGCGCGCGGCGAAGGCGAAGCCGGGATGCGGGCCGTAGGGCATGTGATACGTAACCGGGTATTCGCGGGACAAGGGGACTGGATTACGGTGATCACCGCTCCCTTGCAGTTCACCAGCATCAATCCGCCCAAGAGCAAGGAAGGCTGGCCCAAGGACGCGCAGACAGTACGCTTCCCCCAGAATGACGACCTACGCTGGCTCACCGCCACACAATTGGCCCACGCCATCTTCGCCGGCCAGGATGAAGACCCCACGGGCGTGGCACTGTACTACGCCAACCTCGCCAACATTGACCCGGGAGGCTGGTTTGAGAGAACCATCCTGGGGAATCCCGCCAAATACCCGCAAAGTGCTGTGATCGGACGGCACAGCTTCTTCCGCGAACTCTCCTAGGACTCACGATCTCTTCCCCAACTCCTTCGGGGGCTGGGCGGACGCGACTTCTTCCCCTCCTTCATCACTTCCTGGATGCGCGTTTGGGCCTGATGGACGGCAACCCGGCGGAACCAATCTTCGTTGTCAAAATGACTTCCTTCCCATGGGGCAGTGGCATTCCACGCTGCAATCTCGGCCAACAATAGTTCCGCCTGCCGCAGCAGTTCGCGGTCGGTTGGCTTCAGTGGCTGCGGGGAATCGTGGTCGAAACTGCATCCACCAAAACATCACTCCTCCTTCTGCGCCGCTAGGCGGGCGCGCGCACGAATTGCCCCAGCGATCTCAATGTCTGCATCCGCCTGTCCAGCACCGAACACGTCATCCTTGGGCAGCATCTTGTTGTGATAGCAATTGGCGAGTTCTGCACACGCTTCCCGTTCCGCCTCCACGGCCTCGCGGATGCATTGGCGAGCGAAGTCGCGAAGGAAGTGTCGCAGGGAACCTTGATCAATCTGAACCAAAGAGATTTTGTGCGCCGCGCCGATGGTAAGTGGGTCGGGGAACAAGCGGCTTGTCACACAACCCATGTGGTGGGCTTTCGTAATCCCGGTTCCGTCCCTGTGCGCGAATCGCAGACACCAATGCGAAGGGTCACCGCTCAGGGAATCAGTTGGCTCACCACAAAAACTACATGGGCCATCGTCAGTAGGCACTGGCGCTGTGGCGGGGGAGGAGCCGGAGAGGGCGACTTCGCACGCTTCACGGGCAGCTTCAATAAAGCTGGCGTCTTTCGGGTTATCGCATACAGCAGCGTTCACAAGACGCGCAACCGAGCCAAGCGCCTCCCTCACTCCCTGTAGCTCGCGGCGGGCGGCGTCACGCTCATCCAAAGATTCGTTCAAAGCTGTATCCAGCCTGGCTTCCTCAATGCGCCCTACGGCGGCTTCGGCTGAGAGATCGCGGGTGGACTGCCGTGCGCCAATTAATTGCTGCTCCAGTTCCGCTGCTCGCTGGCGTAGAGCCATGACCGCTTTCCCTACGTCACTCCCAGCCTTGAGTTCGAGAGCATTGGCGATTACGTCAAGCGTGTCGCGCAGGGTCGCACATTCGTCAACTAAGTCACGAGCGTAGCTTCCTAGTTCTTCTTCCGTCCACTTCGTGCCCTCCGGCACGACACAGCCTGCAATACCCTTGAGGTAATGGTGCAGGGCTGCGTTCTCGGAGGCGGAGCGGTAGGAGGCGTAGGCTTCCAGCATCCGACACAGATATTCGCCGTCGTAGGAGAATGGAATGACATCAGGCCATCTATCCAGCCACTCCCTTGCCGTCTGCGGCGCTTGGCGGGGCGCGGACGTGGTGAACGACGGCTTCGGACATGGGCCAGAATAACCGTGGTACTTGAACATTTCTTCGCCGACAGGCATCGGCTCCCCGCAGAGTTCGCAAACGCTAACTGACTTCGTTCCGTCAGCCATCACTTCCCTCCCTTGGCCCGGTGCTCGGCGGCGCGCCGCTCAAGTTCGGCTACGCTAACCAGAGCACTTTTACGCTTTAGGATGCCGGTCACCACTTCCTCCAGCGCCTCCGCCTTGGCGCGGACGATGAGCGAGGCCACAGCCTCGACAGTGGCGTCCGACTCGCCAACGCCAGTGAAAGCATCCGGATAGCAAGTCGTCGCAATCTTGTGCGCTTCCACCTTCACGTCAATCCGGTCACCCACGGCACACCCTCCGTTTCAGTAACTTAGAAAGCGGCAGAGTGACAATGACAGGCGAAAAGAGAATCGGGTCTCCGATGTCATCAAGAGGACGCACGTAGATTTTTAACGTCTTCCCAGAGCGTGAGAAATATCCCCAAGCCTCCGCCCCGCTCTTCGTTCGCAACTTCGGAATCCAGCCCTTGTCAGCCATCTTCTCCCTCCCCGTTATCCGCTGCGCCTCTGGAGCACAGCAATCTTGATTTTGGCGGCGACCAGTTCACGGAATAGTCGGTCATTCGTTTGGCGAATTAGACGGATTACATCTAGAGCACGTCTGTCGCCAACTCCAACATCACACGGTCAGACCTCTAAAGCAATCTTGTCGCGCTCGTTCTCGCTCCTGCTACACGTCCTCAAGTGCCCAGGATTGAAGCAGGCGCGGGACCGGCACTTCTTGGCGTGGCAAATCCCCTGACTCCTGGGGATCGGCCCCACCCAGAGCTCATAGGCCAAGCGGTGCACCAGGAACACTTCCCGGACAATCTCCACCAACCCCGCCGGCCGGCTCAGGATCAGCAGCCCGTAGCCAGACTCAGTTTTGGGGCCGCGCCACACCCAGCACAGCCCTTGCATCGCCCTGTGGGCATAGAGGATGCGGGCTAAGTCCTTCCGGCCTATGATTTCCACGGCAGTTTGCTGGCGTTTCACAGCTTTTCTCATGGCCTAACTACCTGATTCTGCCACTGATTCCCCGGTTTCGTCCGGGTTTTCCTGCTGGCTACTGCTGCTGTCTTCTCCTATAGAGAAGGAAAAACTACACGGCACTTACTTCCTCGGCGGTGCCTTCTAAATCGAATAGCCGGGGCACATTGACGGTGCTTTGGGCGGTGCGTAGGTAGGCTATGCCATCGGCGAAGTAGCCCGGATTTAGCTCCACCCCGATCGCTTTCCGTCCAAGGTTGACCGCACAGTAGGGCACCGTCATTAAGCCAGCGAAAGGATCAAAGACAGTTTCCCCATTCATGGAGAACTGCGTGACCACGCGGTTGACGATGTCGAACTGCAAGGGGCACAAGTGCATCTGCTGGCCGCGCCGCGCCTGGATCATGTTCAAGGTGCGGGCGCGCATGACATCCGTCCACACGTCAGGATGCCAGCTCTGGGGCTGCAAGAGCATGAAGGTTGCCGGGAGGAGGCTTCCCGCTAGGCGACAGGAACACTCTTGGCAGCATTTATCGCCGGAATGAATGTGGCCACAGTGACGGCAGCGCTCCAGTGATTCGCTCAGAGCAACATGATGCTCATGGTCATACACTTGGGTGAGGCTGTGCTGGCGGAACAGTTTGAAGATGCGCTCGTGCGGAATAGCAACTAGATCCCCTGGGACAAGCCAGCGGTTGCCGCTGGAGCGCATGAAACCGTGAGCGTCAATCTGCCAGCGCGAACGGGTGTAGTTTGCTTTCTGCTTCACGACGGGCACATCGGCATAGCCATTCGATACGTCCGTCGCTGGCTTGCGGAACAGGAGCAGGTACTCTGGCATCCCGGTGCCGATGCGGGAACCATCCTTGCACTGCTCTGACCATCCCAGACGATAGGTCTGATTATTCTCACGGACTACGTCGGTGACGATGGTTTTGCGCGCCAGGAAGCCGAAGCCGTGTTTGCTGTAATGGCGGATGCACTCGTCGGAAAAGGGATAGACCACTTGGAACCCCATCCCAGTGAGGCCGGAAGGTGTGACGCGGTCTTTGCAGTGCACGGCCAGGATGCGCCCGGGCTGGAGGACACGAAACAGATGCGGCGTAAGAAAGTCCATCTGCTCGAAAAAGTGCTGATTAGAGTCAGTGTGGCCAAAATCGTTATACGAGGGTGTGTACTCGTACTGCGTGGAGAAGGGAATCGAAGTGATGATCAAGTGGACCGATTGGGAAGGCATGGCCGCAGTTTCGAGAACGCAATCATTGAGCACGGCGCTCCAACCGTCGCCCTGTTCCTCTTGGCGCTCCACGCCGATCTGCCTAGCCAGTTCTGAGGCAATCGCATTGGTCGCCAGACCGTACTGGTGAATGATGGCGGTCATCTGGCCGGTGAGTTGCTTGTGCTGTCCCCATTTCTGCTCCAGTACCCGGCGAATCTCACGTTCAGCTTCGGTATAGATCAGGTCAATGCGGACCTGCTTGGTTTGCAAGAAGCGATGAATGCGGTGGACGGCTTGGATAAACTCGTTGAACTTGAACCCAATGCCCAGGAAGATGGCCCAAGAGCAAAACCTCTGAAAATTGCAGCCGGAACCGGCGATAACTGGTTTCGCGGCGAGTTCTTGGATTCCCCCATCGGAGAAGGCGATGATGGCTTGCTCCCGCTCTTCCAAGTCCTGCGAGCCGTACACGCTGACTGCTTCCGGGAGTGCCTTCTCGAGGGCATGGCGCTCGGCCTCCAAGTCATGCCAGAGGAGACGGTGCGCTGCTGGGTCAATGGCGCGCAGTTCGAGGAGCTTGGCAATCCTTCCTGCTAGCGAATCGCGCTTTTCACGGGCCGCACTCGACACTCCCAAAGCAGCATTTCTGAGGAGACGACCTTGGCCGCTGGGATCCGTGCCTGAATCACGATGGTCGCAAGGTAGTTCATGCCAGTTGACTTGTAACTCCGGCAACTCGTAGCCTTCATCGGAATGGCCCAGGTCGCTCGGCCGCTGGAGGAAGACGGCCCAACTCGAAACCCATAGCCAGAATTCACGCGACTTGTGGGGATGCAAGGTGAGATGGTCGGCTTGGGTGCTATCGCGCTTAAAGAAGCGGGTCTTCGCTTGGCCTACGTCCATCACGTCGAGAAATGCTGCGTAAGCCAGCAGCTCAATAAACTCGTTAGGACTAGGGGTGGCTGTAGCTACAAACCGATAGGTGCCCGTGCCCTCAAAGAGCCGCATCATCTCCCGGAAGGTCTTTGTGCCGCGGAATCCGCGCAGAATTGCCGCTTCGTCTAAGGAGATGCCGGCAAACTGCCTGGGATCGAGTTTGGCATCACGCACGGTCTCGTAATTGGTGATGTAAAGCCCGGTTTCTGTGCACTCCTCTATGCGGCGCACAAAGCTGATGGCCAAGCCGACTTTGGCCGCGTCGCGGACGAACTCCTGTCGAACTCCGAGAGGGGCCACGATTAGGAAACGGCCGCCAGTCTTTTCTGTGATGAGCCGGGCAACCTCAAGCTGCATGAGGCTCTTGCCTAAGCCGAAGGCAGCGAAGATGGCGGCGCGGCCCTGGCGGACGGCCCAGCGCACTATCTCCCGCTGGTGAGGCTTTAGCAGGGGATGGATGGCGGAATCAGACACCGGGAAGCCGTGCTCCACAGAAAGCGCAGCCTTGGCACGCAGGAAGGCTTGGTAGCTGGCGCGCGCGTCACCTTGGAGCAGTTGGTGGGTCATGAATTCGCAATCTCCAAAAGCACATCGGCGTGGCAGGGAACGGATTTCCCATCCTTATCTACAAGTGGGCACCAGCAGGCGAGATTCTTGCCGCGAAGCTCACTTTTAATTGCCGCATGACTGTGAACAATGTGTAGCTGGTAAGCCAGCACCGCGTTTGCTCTTAGATCATGGGTTGGCTCGTCAATATCGCCGACGCGCCAAGGATTTCCCCACTTCGACGGCCGTCCCACGTAGACGGTGTTCTCCGGCATCTTCCAGCCCTTTGACCGCTTACGCTGAATCCTCGCTGGCATGGTGTGTCCTTGGAGCAGTTGGTCGGTCAAAGTTTAGAACCCTTCACGCCGCTCAGCAGTATTGCCTTTCCTAGAAACGCTCCCGCAATTCCGCTAGTCTTGAGACATTCGACGTTATCAGCGCCATAGGCAATCAGCGTGCTTGGGGCAGTTCCGCTTTTTGGCGCGGCTGCCATCGGCGCGAAAGAAGGCAATCCTTCCATGCAGGAATAGGAAGGCGTCCCCTCGCCACACCACTTGCCATGGGTCTGTTTCAAGGCGACTGAATATCAACAGGATTCCGTTGCCGTGTTGTGCCATCTTCTCCGCCCACTTGCCGACGTGGGGACCATAGGGCGGGTTGCAGAACACGCGGCCTTCCCACGGGAGGCTGAGGCCGTCTTGCGGCGGGCAGATTTGGCGTGCCGCGAGTTGCCAAGGAGAAGTCGGGCAGCCGCATGGGTCAAGCTCAAATGAGCCCAGCATCTCAACCAAGCGCGGCGGAGTCAGCCAGTCGTTCGTGATGCCTTCGCCGGGGCGTTCATGGCCGAATCCGTCACGCACTGCGACTTGCAGTTGGTGGGTCACTGGCTGGCCTCGACCCGTTCCGCATCTGCCAATTTCTCGGCGCTCAAATCCTTAACCCCTAGCAGCGTCATGCCGCGTTCAACCAAGTCCGCACCTAGGCTGGAGGCACAGAGCTGGCTAGCACATGCCTCAGTGGAAGACTGCACATATTCCAGTTCCCGGATGCACAGGTAGAGCAATTGGGCTTCCCGACTGCACGTCTGCCCCGCAGCTTCCATTGATTCACGGAGGATTGTGCGGGCCATGATCATTCGTTGATAGCGTCCAGGGCCATCAGCCTCCAGCCCACCGCCTTGAGTAAACTGCTCATAGGCGTCATAGGCTTGCAGGAAAACGGTAAGCGCGTCATCTGGGGTCATTGATGGGGTCACTGGCTGTCCTCGATTGGAAATTCGTTCCACTCCCGGCCATCCAGCAGGCGCCCGGAGCGCTTCTTGCCGAGCCTGGCAAAACCAAGGTCGGCTCGTTGGCCAGCCGCATAATCCAACTTCGTCACCGGTGCCCACTCTCCCCACTGCTTGAAGAAGAAGGGCACGCCCGCAGCCTGGCACTGGTCGCGCAGGCTCCGCGCCCAGTCTGGATCCATGGGCCGCGCATCAGGGCCGCCCTCGCCGCCGACGATCACCCACTCGAGACCGTCACTGTGAAGGAAAGTCCCGTCCTCCAATGGCTCGCGCACGCACGCGGTCAGCCACTGGGAAATGGCAATCGGCCCCAGCAGCGGCTCCGCCGAAATCCCACGCACCGCCGCCGGCGTTTGCAGCAATTCAGGAATCAACCTGTCGGCCTCAGACTGCGTGCCTGCGCTCACCAGCTCCCAGATGTTCGGCGCGGGCTGCCGTCCCGCGTAGCGTTTCGTCAGGAACTCGCGTCGGCGCTCTGGGCGCTTGGTGAGCACGATGAGCGTGATGTGTGCAGCCTGCTCCATGACGTCGTAAATCCGGGTGATCCACTCGTCCGGGACGAAGGCTGCGTAGAGGTCCGTCATCGAGCAGGGGAAACACTTAACCGGCTTGCGCCAATGGAGCGGCTGCGCCAGCGTCTTCTCGTCGAGGAAAATCTCTACCTTGCTGCGCTGGTCAGCGGCGTAGCGGATGCCGTTCCCGAAGAACGTATTCAGGTTCCGCTTCTCGGCGTAGCAGTGCGCGCACAGGGGTGACACCTTCTCGCAGAACCAGCCGATCTTCCCAGTCTCCCGGTTGCGTGCCCGGACGGGATTCCACGTCGGCCCGCCGTCCAGCCACTCGATCTTGCTATGGGCGCTCACTGGCTATCCTCCGTGCGATCCACTCCGCGACTTCCCTGATAGGCGGCTGGCGCTCATGGCTTCTTGAATTCGACGAAGTTTCCTCTCTTGTCGAGCGCGTACCACACATCAGGCTTCAACTTTCCTCGACCTTTACCAGTAAGGGCGCAGCGCATTTCAGCGCGCTTGAGTGTTGGATTCCACCAGGCGAGCGCGATGCAACCTTCAGATCCCAATCGGGCGCGGTCACGCGCTCGCCTATCTTCACCGGATGCTTGAAGCCGTTGTGGCTGGAGCCATCGGCGGCGCAAAAGCGAACTACCAGAACTTCACCATCGGCATTCGCCCATTGGTGCGGCGGTACGACGTTGGATTCACTCACTGAAAGTCCTCATTTCGCTGAACACTTCAGGGTTGCGGCATCGCACTTCACGCCTTCGCCGCGCGCCTTTTCCAGCTTGGCGAGAAGATCGGCCCGTTGTATGGACAGCTTGCTGAATTGCTCGGAGGCGGCCGCAGTTTGCTTCTGCACTTCGGGGCCATCTTTGCCGCAGGGCGCCCAGGCCAGTTGCCAAAGCTGCTGCTGGATGGTGATGGCCTGGTTGAGCAGCATGAGGTCTTTCTTCTCCTCGGCGGACAATTCCAGGCTGGCCGGTGTCTGGGCAATGGCCAGAGCTACCAGCAGCCAAGGCAGCGCAAGCCAGGTGAATCTATCGGTTCGCATGAGTGTTGCCTCCTTGGTTTTCTGTTGCCTGAATGCAGCCTGCGTGTAGCAGCCTGGCTACCTCGCTCTCGGGAATGCGCACTGAACAGTGCCCCAGCCGGATGAAGCCTAACTTGCCGTTGCGGCGCCAGCGGCGGATTAACTCCACGCTCACCCGCAACCGCTCGGCAAGCTCCTGTTGCGTCCACAGACGCTCGCTCTCGCGGAGAATGGAGGTCATGCGGGCCGCTCCTGGGCTTCCTCACCTTCCACGATCCCGTAGAGGTAGTAGCGCGCCTGGGCATCGTGCGGCCGGTCGCCAAATTCGGCTTCGTGGATGCAACTCCTGCAATCGCGGCAGCTGTTGAACTCGGGCAAACCGCGTTCAGTAAGGTTCCAGGTGAACTCCAAACGGGGTCTGGCTATGACTGCTCCGCACAATGCAGAGCGCGGCAAGTCTACGGAGAAGTCCACCGGCTCCGGGCTGAGGTAGAAGTGGGTGCGGGCGCTCATGGCTTCCTGCCCGCTACTACATGCGCCCAAGTGTCCACCCATTTAATAGCTAATTCCGCGAGACGGTCTGACTGTTGATGCGCACGCTCGCACAAGTGGCAAGGAAAACGGTGATGTTTCATGTGCTTTTTGCTGCTGATGTCTTCCATCCCTTCGCGTTCCGCGAGTAGGTCAATGTATTCTCTGGCAGCACTCTTCGCCTGTTCATGGGTGGGTGGTGTACTTCTCATGTTTGCTTCCTCTTGCTCCACTGCGGCTCTCCGTGATGCTGGCGATGGCAGGCGTGGCAGACCGCCAGCAGGTTTTCGAGCGCATCCGGACCGCCCTTGGCGCGGCTCTGGATGTGGTGGGGCTCGAAGTTGTACCAAGTGATCGGCGTCAGGCAGAGTTCCGAACCTTTCCACGCCTCGCAGACTCCGCCCGACCGGTTAAACAGATGAATCTTGAGCAGGTGCCACCTCACGGGCGTCAAGGGCACGCGCTTGTTGGGATGCAGCACGGATGGCGGCTTGAATTTCGCACGCTGGCGCAAAGTGGTGCGGCGCAGGGGCAGGCAGGAACGGGCTAAGGGGGTGCGGCGCAGCATCAATGTAGGCCTCGAATGAACTTTTCATGGCGAAGGGCGGCCCCCAAATTAGCATCTTCAAATGCCTTGGAAAAAGACTGCTCCGCCCGCTTATATTCTTCAACAGCCGACTCATAGGCGGTGAGGGCTTCGCGGAGCCTCTCACAGGCATTCAGTAAGTTATTTTCGACGGGGGAAATTTCGCGTTGCATCAGAACATCCTCCAGAAGGCCCAATCCAGCAGAATGGCCAGCAGAATGGCGCACAGGATGCCCAGGACCACGCCAGCAATCAGGAAGAAGGTGAAGGCATGGGCGCGCAAGTTGCGCTTTGAGTGGCGCGCTGATTCGTTCACGTCGGCGATGCCGATGAAGTATTGCCCGCTGCGCGGGTAGCAGTCCTCAGTGAGCACCTGGCGATCCGAGACGGGATAAACAATCTTGCTCATGCCCGCATCTCGCTCTTGGCGCGGATTTGATCTTTGGCCGGTGGACGCTTGCAGGCCCGCGGATCTATGCCCAGAAGTTCGATGCGGCGGCTCAGGGTGTTGCGGTGCATCCCCAAGTCGTGTGCCGCCTGGCACTGGTTGCCGCCAACTTCGGTGAGTACCATAGTCAGGTAACGGCGCTCCACTTCCTGGAGCAGTTCATGGCTGGTGATCTGGCTGCGGCGGGCAGTGGCAATCAGCAGCGTGGCGCAGTTGCCCAAGTCGGTTTCATTGAGCGCTTGCCGAAGCAGGTCTTTCAGGATTTGGCCAGCTTGTTTCATAATGGCGTCTCCTTGCCCGAGTCGGTCGTTTCCAGGGGCAGGTCCCCTTGGCCGGTAAGAATGTCGCGCGAGAGCTTGCTGATGACCTGCTCCAGGCGCATGGTGCGATCTTTGAAGTCCTGTTTCACCAAGGCGTACTCGGCTTGGGTGTCTGCCAGAGCGCGCACTGCATGGGCCAGGCTCTTGGCTTTTTCGCTCTCCATCTAGTCGGCTCCTTCTTGCTGAATGCGGGCAGCTTGGACCTTGGCACTGTCAGCGGACTTCTTGAGTTGCAGATTCGCGGAAACGGCGGGTGCAGGGAGCGGAGTGGCGTGCTTGCGGCAGACCCGGCAGAGCGTTTTGCCGAAATTCTTCCGACTCTCGTAGACTTCTTTGCCGTCCCAGATGTCCTCGCCGCACTCGCTGCAAATGGCTGCTGCCATCTGAATCTCCGGCATTTCTTCCGCTGGCGTCGGGGCGAGTCCAGCCAGAACCATTACCCATGCGAATACGTTGCGGAGAGCTTTGGCGCAAGCCCGAGTTTGCGCCATGCTTCGTATCTGAAAGTCTGGCTTCTTGCTCCAGTTGGGTTCGGAAAACATGCAGGCGGCTTCGGCTGAGGACACGACGTGGCTGGCAGGATTCACGACTTCGGCGAAAGCGACATAACCGAGGAGGACATCGTGGTTGCGGAGTTCGCGCACCTCACGCACCCGTGCGGTATGGCCGAAGAAGGTTGCGACAAACTGCCAATCCTCAGCCTGCGGGTAGCGGCGACCGTTAAATTGAACGTGGCTGCCCTTGCGGTCCAAGAAGCTCTTGAGTGCCTTTGCGACCTTCTCGGCGCGCGCCAGAACAACCTTCGGCTCTTGGGCAAAATCGGGAACGATGGTGATGGCCTGCGGCTGCACTACGATGGCTTGCACTTCTGGCGGTTTGCTATCTTCTGGGGTCATGGCTGAACCTCCACGCCGGCATCCTGCAGGACGCGCTCGGCGCACAGATAGCTTGCCTTGATTCCCGCTGCGGCTGAGACAGGTTGCTCAATACCAGGGAAATGCTTTCGCAATTCGCGGAGTAAATCGCGCACAGCGTCTGCGAGCGCCGGAGCCTGCGCGTAAAGCCCGGCGTCCGCTTCGTTCGTCCAAACATCTGCCGTGGTAATGCGCGGTTCATTGGCCGTGCCTACGTGGATATGTCCGTCAGCGTGCCACACTGTTAGCGGCCCCAGCGTGGGCTGCGCCTTGCGTTTCGTTTCGGTGGTCATTGGGATTCCTCCTCCGGCCCCTCGGGGCCGTTGCAGCCGGGCGGATTCTGGCAGTCGGGTGGCAGGTTGGGATTCTGGTTCTCAAAAGGCGTGCCGCGCAGCTTGCGCCGCATCTCGCAGTGGAAGCAGAGCGGATCCAGATTCCCCTGCCAGTCGCGGTTGACGGTTTCCTGCTGACAATTGACGCAGGGCACCAGGGGGAAGAGCAGCCCGCCGCCCACAGGAACCAAATGCGGGCGGCGGTCACCCCCTTTCTCTCGCGCTTTCAAGTACGCGAGGACACCGTTGATTAAGCTCTCAAGCCGCACGAGTGGTGGATGCGGCGGCCTTGGGCCAGGGACGGAGTTTGCGTTCACAAGTTCGGCAGACATAGCGCCTCCGTGGAGCGAGTTCTGCTAAGTTGTCCCTGGCATGGCCGCACTCCAGCAAATCGAAGTAACACAGTGGCTCCGACCATCCGGTGTCGGCGCGGTAGGGAATGCGCTGCACGATCCTGCGCAAAGGGCGTTTCATGGCTGGCTCCGGTTCTCGGTAGAGAAGTGCGGAGACTAAAAGCAGCGGGAGCTAAAGACCGGCGGAAGGGATGTTTTGTTCCGAAATGGGAACGCAGCCAGAGGACTGAAGCAGTTTTACATAATATCTCGACTCGGCGGTTATCGGACACAGCCTGATCTTTCGCCGTGGTCAAGATGAGCCGAGTTGTGCTAGGATGAGCCATTCTTCAACCAACCCACGAGTAACTACTGGCGGCGCCGCCCAGACGCCGCCTTACTTTTTGGTTTTTGCCCATCGAGCGAGTGCGGCCTTTCTTGCCGATGCTCGCCGCTGTGCTTTGGTGAGCTTCTTGGCTTTGGCCTTACCGCCCAAACGGGCAAATTCGGTGACCGTCATCGGTTGCGTACTTGTGGGCATCTGAGACATAGGGGAAACTCTAATGCCTACAAGTAGGCTTTGTCAAGAACTTTATTTGCCCTGTTTCCGGGCACTTAGGGAGTTTGGCACAGCCTCCGCCAACTGCTCACGGCGCGCCCGGATCGCCAGCACCAGTTCCTCAGAATACTGGCGCTCGCCATTCCGCCAGTTCCGGAAGCGGGGGGCTAAGGGGATGTCGCCGGCGCGCTCCCAGCGCAGCAGCGTTGATACCGAAACCCCTACCATTTCAGCCACTTGGGAGATGCGGTACTTGGGCATAGTGGGCTTGCCGTAGTTTAACCCCAGTCAACCCCATTCAAACCCAGTCATGTGGGTGCAACTCATGGCACCCCTGTTTTTCGCTTGCGGGCGGGCATCTACTGGTTGCAGGGTAGTAGACAGTAGAACCGCTCTCGCCTCACGGCATTGAGGTGACCCAAACCTGGCAGCCCGATACTGGTTGCGCACGGACGACCCGGTCTTTTCCCACTGGATTCGCAAGGGCACGAAACGCTCTCTGCTGAAGCGCGGACAGGCGCGGGAGTTGCCAGACGGTACGCTTGAAGAAATTGCCCGCCACAGGGTCAATGGGCACGCGCGATCGGTCTTTTTCGACAACGTGCTGCGCGGGGAGTGGCGCGCTAGGCCATCCGGTCCCTTTGGCATTTCCGTGATGCAGTTCGAAGCCGTTCGAAGGTTCCGCTTCCTTCCATGATTCCAGACACCCTCACGATTGAACAGTTCTGGCTCCTGGTAGGCGGCTACTGGGTGTTCTCTGCGGGTGTTGGTGCTCTCGAATCGCCGGACGAGCACAGCGGCAAACTATACCGCTGGGCCTTCCGTTTTCTCAATACTTTGGCCGGCAATCTGAGCCGTGCCTTCGCTTCCAAAATCCCTGGCGTCAATGGAGGCGCCAAGCCATGATTTTCCTGTTCCATTCACGCCGCGCCGCAGCAGCCTTGCTGCTGCTGTGCCTGGCGGCTACGGGCTGCAATGACGACGATGTGCGCAAGGCCGCACGTGCGGCAGATGGCATCGCTTCGGGCCTGGCTGGCGTGCAGAAGGTCAATGTGATCCTGTACCAGGGTGAGCTCATCTCGAAAGATGAGACCAAGGCCATTGCCGTACTGGTCCAGCAAGGCACATTGGCGAATGACGAGTTCATTGCCAAGGCGCGCACCCTGCGCGACCTTGATCCGGGAAACAAGGCCCTTATGCTGCAATGGTTCGGAGAAGTCTCGGCTTCCCTCGACAAGCTGAACCGGGAGGGCGTGCTCCACGTGAAGAATCCAGAAGCCCAAGCCAGACTGAGTGTGGCTTTTGCCTCAGTGAAAGCAGGAGCGGACATCATCGCCAGCCTGCTGGGAGGCGCGCAATGAGTCCTGTGGACAGCAATGCGACCATCATCCTGGCTGCACAACTGGCGCAGGTAGCCTTGGAACTGCTGTCCAGGATCAAGCAGCAGGAAGGGCTGACGAACGACCAGCTCTTTGACCGAGGAGCCGTCACCAACGCCGCAACCCGCCGCCAGATCGCGGCGTACTTGGACAGCCTGGAAGGCTGAGGGGGGCGTTATTTTTCGTCTCAAAATGAGATATGCTGGCCCCAGCGCATGCTTTCCCAGCGCAGAGGAGGAGGATGGGATAAGCCAGAGCGGTTCGGGCCGGGTTTTGCCTGCCTTGCAACCTTGGCGAAGAACGTCAAAGCACCCGCAATCCCCGAAGCTCGGCCCGAATGAAACCCCATGGAGCGCCTGACCGAATACGAGATTGACCAGGCAGCGGCCCGCATTCGGCAACAATATACTTGCGTAATCAGTAAGTCAAGCGGACAATGGGGCCATGCGGCTGGCAGGATTCGGGCGCTCATGTCTGGACTCCCCCCGCACAAACGGAGGCGCAGACGATTCATTGTGTTTCAGGCGTTCATAGATGACAGCGGCTCTGGCGTTCCGGTCTTTGTGCTTTCGGGTTACGTTGCGCCCGTCTATTGGTGGGAGTCTTTCTCTGAAGAATGGCAGTCATTGCTTGATCAACCGCCAAAACTGAAATATTTCAAGATGCGCGAAGCGGCGCAACTCAGCGGCGAATTTTCGAGAATGAGAGTCGGCCAACGAAACGAAAGGATCAAAACGTTTTTTGACTTGATCCGGAAGGCAGCCCATCAGTCAGTCAGTGCGGTAATTCCCATGCAACCCTACCGGCGCATTGTTAAGGGCCGCATCAGGAAAGAGTGGGATGACCCCTATTTCATCGCATTATTCGACATCGTTAGTCTGCTTCTGGAGGGGCACTTCCGTCTGAAGTTTGCTGGTCGGGTGGAAAAAGAGTCTGTGCTTGACTTCATCTTTGATGACAATCCAAAACTGGCCGCAAAAGTACCTTACTGGTATCAACTCACGCGCTCACTGCTGCATCCGGTACTCAAAAAGTCCATTGGGGCCTCGGCTCGGTTTGAGGATGACCATGATTTTCTTCCTCTGCAAGCAGCGGACGCACAGTCTTGGTATTACCGCAGGGTGTTCGCTGAGAAGTTCGGCGATGAGCCATTCAAAGCAGATTTGCCCAAAGAGATCTTCGCGGAATTGGACAAGATCCCTTCCGCTCTTTCCTTCTGGTCGCCAATGAGAATGAGATACTTCGTGGAAGGCAGCAATCGGGGCAAGCCAGTCAAGGCGCAGGGAAAGCGTTTTAGTGAAATCAAGCGATTCAAGGATATTCACGATATCGTTGCAAATGCGGACATGGAATCATGACGAAGAAAGCATCCAATTACGACAACTTTGACCGCACCATGCGCAAGCTTATGGCGGTGTCACACAGAGAGCTAAAAGCCAAGCTGGATGCGGAGAAGCGCGCAAAAGCAAGAAAGCGGAAGGCTAAGAAACCTTCCGCTTCCCGCGCATCTGGCGGGGGTGCTTAGAAAGCTGCTGTCGGTTGCGTTTCTCCAACCTTGCCAGTCAGTTCGGCATAGGTGAGGCGACGGCCCGCGATGTTGGCCAGCGACAGGTCGAAACGTTCGCGGTCGCTGAGGGGTTCGCGGTTCGGATGCTTGCGATTGTTGTAACGGAACATTTGCTCATCGAGGTAGCGGAACAAATGGAAAGGCTCGACACTAACGTAGGTTCCATGAAGGCCGCGCTTAAGCAGGCTCCAGAAGTTCTCAAGGCCATTGGTGTGAACCTGTCCGCGAACGTAGCCTTCCGCATGGTCAATGACTTCATGCCCGTAGTTGTCAGCCAGTTCCTTGTAGGAAAGCAGCTTATCGGTGAATACCTGGGTGTCGGCCATGACGTGCTCGCGGACAATCTCGCACACAGCGGGAGCGCTACGATCCTTCGCCACCCGCGCCCGAATCTTCCCGCCCCGCTCAAGGACGCCAACAACCATTAGCCTTGTTGGCCATGCCGAGTTTCTTTGCCCGCTTGTGAAGATGGACGTTCCGAGCCTTCGCACCAATGAAGGTTTCGTCCACTTCGATTTGCTTTCCACCACCACCGAGTTTCCCGCCGAAGATGGACTGCATGGCCAGACGGATGCGATGCATCATGAACCAAGCACTCTTTTGGGTGACGCCGATAGTGCGGGCGACTTCGTAGCTGCTGACTCCGTTGCGGCAATTACAGAGCATCCAGACCGCAGTAAGCCACTTATCCAGAGGAATGGGCGAGTCCTCAAAGATGGTTCCCGCCTTTGCGGAGAATTGGCGTTTGGCGTGGACGCTCTTGCACTGCCACTTCCGCTGATTCTTGAGGAACACAACATCCTTGCGGCCACAGGCGGGGCAAATCACCTTACCGTTGGGCCAGCGAAGGCGAACCATGTACTCAAGAGAATTGTCGAGGTCACCGAAGTAGCGGATGGCCTCATGCAAAGTGTGGGGTTGTTTGTGGTGTTTCATGCCCTACATACTAGGGCTTGAGAAGTGATTTGTCAAGTATATTATTACCCCGCATTCAGTACCACGAGCGGGAGGCCGCCGACCTGCGCTCCCAAGTGCGCCAAGAGATCACCTTCTGGGGCAACCAGCGGCGCCGGACCATCCGTGGCCGGCTGTTCGAGTTCGCTGCCTGATGCCCACCGCTGCCAAGGCGAAGCCCGAGCTGGATGTGGTGGAAGATTCGGATGGTGGCCTAATGCCGACCGCCAGCAAAGCTGAGAAGAAGGCGGGAACGCGGGTGGAGACTGACTCCCTTGGCGAAAAAGTTCAAGAGTATTTGCGTGAACTGGAACTCGGCCGTTACCACTATAAGAAGGCAGACCAGTTAATGGATGAGTTAGAACTTGAGATGACGCCAGGTGAGGTCGTGCAACTGAGCGCCAAGAAGGTGGCGACCATGACTGACCGCGGCAGTCGTTTCAATGTGGGCATGAATGCCCGGCGTTTTCAGATCAAGGTGACGGTCAGCTGAAAGAGGACCTTGTGCAAGTGAGCCGGGAAGCCGCCGAGAAGATTGCCGACCTGATGGAAAAGCAGTTGGTGCCCGTTCCCGACGGGCAGCTCTCGGTGCGGCTGCTGATGGACATGCCCGAAGTCCGAAGGGTGCTGGAAGAGCGGCGCACGCGCCGGGCACTGCTGCTGATGTCGGCCAGCGGCGTGCGCACGAATTGAGTCGCAGTGTCTCCTCAAGCGAGTTTCGCAGTCCTGCTGGTGGTGGCTGGCGTGCTGAATTCTGCGGATCAGCCCCAAGAACTGTACTGCCGGGTGCGGCCAGAGACGGGCGCGGTCTGCTGGGAAAACAAGGCCATTCCCATGGCCTTGTGGGAACCTGCCGCTCCTAAACTTCAAGCGGCGGTGTTCGCAGAGGACTCCGCGCCACCCGCCGACCAATTTTCGCGTATGGGCAAAGCCTGGTTTCAGTTCAAGGATGGAAGGGCCATGCCCCTGCTGCCCGCAGCCTTCATGGTGAAACCTCTGGGTGCGCTGCCCAGCCCTGTGCCCCAAGGAGTGATGGCCTGTGAGTTTTTCAAGCGGGTGCGCGGGGTAGGTGAGTACGAAGGCAAGCCGCTGATCGTGCAGGAAACCGTGCTCAAGTGCGGTGGGGCTTACTACCTGCTGAATGGGGTGCTGTTCCAAGGCTCCAAAACCGAGAGGCCATGAGCAAGAACCGCCGCTATCTTGAGATCCAAGGCACTCCCGAACCGGAGCAGGAGCAGCCCTCGCTTGTCCCCATCACTGAGCCGGTAGCTGGCCAGGAGACCCAGGCCCGTCCGCAGCCGGGCGCCGGGATTCGCGTAGGGCCTTTGCGACACCAACGCGGGCTGCTCGGCAATGACCTATCCGTGGCCGCCAGCGCGGCCGGCCAAGGGCCGGCCCTGGAAGCCATCCTCGTCATGTACGACGGCTCGGCGCTGTTCCGCGACCGCTTTGCGTCGCCGCTCCGCGAATTCAGCCGCCATTGGGCGCGCGTGGGCCAAGGAACCCCAGGAATGCACCACAAGCTGGAAGTGTCGGTGTGGGACGCCGACGGCAACGAGCACCGCGGCTCGGAGGAGTGGGACGATCAGTAAGCGGCTGGCTGCGCGGCGCACGGGATGTGTGGCTGCTCGCCTTGGCGCTGATCGGGATCAGCTTCTGGGTTGGGCACTGCTGAACTATATTTGGCGTGTATAGGGACGTTCCGCGCGCGCGCGCGGAACGTCTTCTTCTCCAGGCGTCGTAGGGGCTTCACAGAATCCGGTTCTGTGAAGTTTTTTGATTTTGGAATGCCTTTCAAAAGAGCAACTTCGGGCGCTTCTGCAAGCGGCCAAAGCCTCTCGCCAGCGCGACTGGCTGATGATTCTGGTGGCCTTCTGGCACGGCCTCCGGGCTTCGGAAGTGGTTGGATTGACGCGGGATGCCATCCAGGACGGGATGCTCACGGTGCGCCGGCTGAAGGGCTCGAAGCGCACCGTACAAGCGCTGGTGAAGCGTGACGATCCCCTACTGGACGAGGCCAAAGGGCTTCTTGATTACACGTCCCAAATGCACGGCAATCAACTTCTGTTCCCGGTCACTCGAGAACGTTTCTGGCAGCTCGTGCAGCAGCACGGCAAGAGCGCCGGCATTCCAAAACGGCTCTCGCATCCGCACATCTTGAAGCACAGCTTCGCCATGCAATTCATTCATTCCATAGGCATTGAGAACGTGCGGCAGTACCTTGGCCACAAATCCATTTCCTCCACCGGCGCCTACCTGAAAGTCAGCGACGCGGATGCCTCGGCGAGCTTGGAGCGTGCGCTTAAGGGTTCGGGCTGATTGAAAAGGTTTGATTGATACAGGACTTTTCTGCCACAAGTGCTGAGGATGACGGCAGACAGATGGCGCGACGAATGGTCCCTGAAGGATGCGATGCGGCATGAGGAATTTCTAAACCATGCGGGGCGGTAAGCGTGTCGGCGCGGGTAGACCGCGGCTGCACCCTGAACAACTGACAGCAGCTGTGCCCAAGCGGACCGCCACGGTCATCCTGGAACTGCGCAAGCGCCCAGATCATGAGAAAGAGTGCCACTGTGAGCTTTGCGAGGGCTGGTTTTGGCTCCATGAGTGTCCTGACTTGCGCCTGCGCTGGGAAGCACGCAAGCACTACACCGCCTACCGCGACGGCAAACCCGTACAGACTGTGAACCACATCCACGACAAGCCCATTGACCTGAACGTCTCGCTCTCCCTGGGCGAGCGTATGCGAGTAGCCATGGAGGAAGCAGAGCAGCGTGTCCGCAACCGTTGATTGGCCTCTGGCCCTGACTCGTCGCCTGTACGACTTCCAGCACGACCCGCTGGGCTACGTTTTCTACAACTATCCCTGGGGCACGGGCGAGCTGGTGAACTACCACGGACCGCGCACCTTCCAGAGGGAAGTGCTGGAGTACATCGGTGCTTGGTTCAAGAATCCTGAAACCAGGGACAAGGTCTGCCGCATCGCCATCGCTTCCGGCCAAGGCCCCGGCAAGACCACGCTGGGCGCGTGGGTAGCATCGTGGGCCAAAGACACGCTGCTCGATGCCATGGTGCGCGTGACCGCCAACACCGACCGCCAGCTCACCACGGTGATGCAACCTGAATTTTCGCGCTGGCACCGGCGCGCGCTGAATGCGGATGACTGGCGAGTGCACAGCCAATCCATCAAGGCCGCTGATCCGCAGCATGAGGATACTTGGCGCCTGGACTTCATGCCCTGGTCGGCCGACAACCCCCAAGCGTTTGCCGGCAAGCACAATGCCGGGCGGCGCATGGTATTCATCATCGAAGAAGCGAGCGAGGTTTCAGACGAGATTTTCCGCGTGGCCAACGGCGCACTCACCGACGCCAACACGGAAAAGCTCATCCTCATCATCTCCAATCCCACCAAAAACACCGGCTATTTCTATGAGGCAGTGTTCGGAGCCCAGCGTGACCGTTGGAAGTCCTGGGTGATTGACTCGCGGGATGTCGAAGGCTGCAACATCGCCGAGATTAACGGCTGGCTGGCCGAGTGCGAAGGGAATGAGGATGCCGATTATTTCCGGGTACGAGCTCGCGGACTTTACCCCAAGGGCGCCAGCGGCCAGTACATTGACCTGGAAACCATTCGCCAAGCCCAAACCCGGCCAGTTCGCTCCCTCCCTGATGACCCTCTGATAGCTGGCTGTGACTTTGCCTGGGGCGGACCCGCAGACAACGTCATCCGCTTCCGCAAAGGCTTTGATGCCCGCTCTGTCCCGCCCGTCCGAGTGAAAGGCGAGTTCACCCGTGACCCGGCAGTGATGCGGCAGAAAATCGTGGAAGCCCTCACCGGCACCTACAACGGCGAAAAGGTTGCCATGATGTTCTGCGATTCGGCCGGAATTGCCGGGCCGGTGGTCGCCCAGGTGCGGGCGCTGGGCTTCCAGAACATCCTAGAAGTGAACTTTGGGGCCGACTCCCCCGACCCCAAGGCGGTTTACTGGCGGGACTGCATGTGGATGCGCCTCCACGACTGGCTGCCCCAAGGGGCGATTGACAAAGACCCTGGCCTGGCGGCGGACCTCGCCAAGCCGCAACTGGTGTTTGACGGGAAACAGCGCATCAAGCTGGAATCCAAACAACTGATGATGCGCCGGCTGGCGAAGATGGGCATCGAGGCCAGTTCTCCGGATGATGCCGACGCCCTGGCCCTGACGTTTGCCATGCCCGTAGCGCCCCAGATTCCCGTGCCTGAGTTTTCCGGCGCCCGGCAGTATGGAGCGGACGCATGGATGGCGTGAGCCGCTTCCAGCGCAAAAAGGCGCAGCGCCGCGCAGCTAAGGCGGGAATCAGGCTGAATCCTTATCGCTATGACACTTGGCCAGCCGCGAAAGTCAGACCCGCGAAACCTGTGCAACCCAGCCTGTTAATGCTCCCGACTTTGCAGCAGGTGCAAACTGCCGAACGCTCCCGACTCCGTCATGCCTGAAGAAACCGACGAACAGAACCCGAAGAACGCTGACGACTTCATGGCCACGGCGCGCGCCCGCTTTGACCAGGACGTTTCCGAGGAGCAGTCCATTCGGAATGAAGCTGAGATTGACGTGCGCTTTGAGGCTGGTGACCAGTGGGATGAGAAGGTGCGCCAAGACCGCATAACTGCCGGGCGTCCGGTGATGACCTTCAACCGCTCGCACACCTTTGTGCAGCAGGTTTCCAACGAAGCCCGGCAGAACCGCAGCCAGGTCAAGTTCATCCCCTCCGAAGATGGCGACAAGGACACGGCGGAAGTCTATGAAGGTTTGGCCCGGCACATCCAGTACAACTCGCAAGCCCGCATTGCCTTTGAAACCGCCATGGAATGTGCGGCGGGCGGGAGTTTCGGCTTCTTCCGCTACCTGCCGGAATATTGCAGTGAGGAGAACTCCGACCAGGAAATCAAGGTCGTCCCGGTCTTCAATCCCTTCGCGATCTACGGCGTCCTGTTTCCCGCGTGCTTGAACATCGAACCGCGGCATGCCTTCGTGGTCGAGTACCTGACCAAAGAGGAGTACAAGCTCCAATATCCCGATTCGGATATGGCTTCGCTGGACTGGGACGAAGCCCAGGCGACCTGCGGCGATTGGGTGGGAGACAAAGTCCGCATCGCAGAGTATTGGGTGCTGGAAGAAACCCCGCAACCCGGACGCAAGCCGAAACGCTCGGTGAAGTTCTACAAGATCAACGGCGTGGAAGTTCTGGAAGAAACCACCTGGCTGGGCCGCTGCATTCCGATTTTCCCAGTACTCGGCAAGCTGCGGTTTGTGGATGGAGCCCCGCAACTGTTCTCCGTGATCCGGTTCCAGCGCGATGCTCAAAGATTGGTGAATGTTTACAAGACGCGCATCGGGGAGATCATGATGACCCAGCCCATTCAGCCCTACTTGGTCCCCAAGGGCTCCATTTCTCCCCAGGACAGGGTGCTCTGGGAGCGCATGAACCTGGAGCTGCGCTCCTTTCTGGAATACAACGTGGTGGATGCCGCAGGGAAACCTGTTCCGCCGCCCATCCGCCAGGTCTTTGAGCCGCCAATTGCCGCGCTGAGTGCTGCCGCCTTGCAGGAAATTGACGACATGAAGGCCACGGCCGGCATTTATGACGCCTCGTTGGGCCAACGCTCGAATGAAACCTCTGGCCGCGCCATCCAGAAACGGGAGCAGCAGGCGTCGCTCACGAATCTGCACTTTTTGGACAACCTGGACCGCACGCAGCAGAAGGCCGGCGCGGAACTTGCCTACGTCATCCCCAAGTATTACGACACCCCGCGCATGGTGCGCATTCTGGGCGAGGACGAAGCCTCGAAGATCGTCCGCATCAACCAGCCCTTCCAGGAGCAGGGCAAAGAGAAGTTCTACCACGTCGGCGGCAACCTCAAAGTGGGTGGCAAGCAGCGGAATATCGGCAAATATGACGTGGTGGTGACCATGGGCCGGGCCTTCTCCAGCAAGCGCATGGAATCATTTGACATGATGGCCCAAGTGCTCATGGGCAGTCCTGACATCCTGCCCATGATTGGCGACATCTTCTTCCGAAACTCCGACTTGGCGGGTGCTGATCAACTTGCCGAACGCTTCAAGAAGATGCTGCCTCCGAACTTGCAAGACCAGCCCGAAGGCCAGCAGCCGGTCCCGCCGGAGATCGCGCAGAAGCTGGCGGCCCTGATGCAGCAGCATGAGGCGCTTACCCAAGCCCTCAATGACGCGAACCAGAAGCTGGAGAGCAAGCTGCCCGAGCTCGAAAGCAAAGAGCGCATGGAGACCGCGCGCCTGCTGCTGGAGACGCAGAAGCTGGAACTGGAAAAGCAGAAACTGCTGCTGGAATCCGCGAAAATTGACTCTGCCGATGCGCTGAAAGCCGCACAAATCGAGTCCACGGAAGCCATTGCCGTGCTGAAAGCGGACATCGAGGCCATCAAGGCCGGAATGCAGTTCGAGGCCGCCGAGGCCGCCCGCCAAGCCCAGCAAGGCGCCGAGGCCATCCAAGCCGGCAACTAGCCCACAAGTTTTTTAGCGAGGAGCGAACCGTCCCTGCTGTAAGGGGCGGTTTTTTCTGCGCGATTTCGCCCTAGCGGGAGGCGAAAAACCCCGCGTACATCCACGGAGAACCCGATGCCCGAAGACACGCAGGACATTCAAGTTCAAGACCCAGCCGAGTCCGCCTCCAGCGCCGAAGAGCAAGCCGCAGAGCTGCAGGACAAAATCGCCGCCGGTTCGGAACCGGCGAAAGCAGGCGAGTCAGACCAGCAGGAGGAGGAGAAGAAAGGCCGCCTCCAGCGCCGCTTCGACACCCTCACCGCGCGCGCCAAGCAAGCCGAAGCTCGGGCTCAAGAAGCCGAGCGGAAACTTGCCGAGCGCCAAGCGGCCGAGTCGGTGAAGCCGGCGGAAACCCGCACCAAACCCAAACCGGGCGACCTCGACAAGAACGGCCAGTCCAAATATGCCACCTATGAGGACTTTGTCGAAGACCTCGCAGACTGGCGAGCAGATCAGAGAACCGCAGCCCTGAGAGCCGAACTTCAGCAGGCGGAAAGCACCCGCAAAGCCCAAACGGAAACCCAGACCATGCAAGCGGCCTGGCAGGAACGAGTAGAAGCGGCGCGCGAACAGCACACCGACTTCGACAACCTTGCCTTTGCCGAGGATTCCCCGGTCCGGCTCATTCCCGAAGGCTCGGCAATGGATGCCTACATCCTGCGTGCTCCCAACGGCGCGGAACTGCTCTATCACCTGGCCGAGAACGAGGACGAAATCACCCGCATTGTGGCTTTGGGACCGTTCGAGCAGGTCGCCGAACTGGTCAAGCTGGAACTGAAACTCGCGCCCCCGGAATCCGCGGGTGAAGGCGAAGAGGGCGGGGAGAAACCCGCCAAGCCCGCCATCCCCATCAGCAAGGCTCCCACTCCCCCCAACCCGGTCAGACGACCGGCGGGCACTAGCAAAGCGTTCAACCCCATGGATTCAGCAACGTGGACGGATCACGAAGATTACGTCCGCAAAATGGAAGCCTGGGAGAAACGCAATGGGGGACGGTGAGTCAATCGCGCCAAAGGAGCGCAAATAATCAGTGGCTAACACCATCAACACTCTCACCTTCATTGCAGAGGAGATGCTGCGTGAGTTTGAGAACAATTTGCAGTTTGTGAACAACCTGGATGGAGAAGATTTCACCTCCCGTTTCACCCAATCCCCCAAGGCCGGTGAAACCTTCAAGATCCGCAAACAAGTGCTGTACTCCGGCCGCACCGGTGAAACCTACACGGCGGAGGACTACACCGAGCGCACTGTGGATGTCACCGTGCAACTCACGGATGGCATTGACATCACGCTCACCAACCGCGAATTGATGTTCCAAATCGACCGGCTGAAGGAAAAGGTAATCAATCCTGCAGCCAAAATGCTGGCCTCAATCGTGGACACCAAGGCCCTGGAGATCGCCACTCGCGCGGTTTTCAATGCCGTGGGCACGCCGGGAACGATTCCGGCGTCGCTCAAAACCTACAACGAGGCGCGCGCCAAGATGGCTTGGCAGGCCGTTCCCCAAGACGGACACGCGCTGCTCATTACCCCCGATATGCACGTGGAGGCGGTGGATGCTGGGAAGGCGCTGTTCAACCCCACCGCTGCCATCGGAGAGCAGTACAAGGATGGCGTAATCGGCCGTCATGCGGGCGCCAAGGTGTATGAAATCCAGAACCCCTACACCCACACCGTAGGGCCGCTGGGAGGCGCTCCGCTGGTCAATGGGGCCGCGCAGAGCGGCGCCAACTTGATCACCGATGCCTGGACTGCGGCGGCTGCCGCACGCCTCAAGAAGAGTGACATTTTCACCGTCGCCAACGTCAATGCAGTGAACCCGTTCACGAAGAAGAGCGTGGGGAAACTGTTGCAGTTTGTGGCCACGGCGGATGTCAGTTCGGATGGTGCGGGCAATGCAACCATCCCCATCGCACCCTCCATCGTGCTCACTGGGCCGTACAAGAATGTGGATGTTGGCCCAGCCGACAACGCCGCATTGACGATCTTGGGAGCGGCCAACACGGTCAGTCCGCAGGGACTCCGCTTCCAGCGCGACTCTTTCATCTTCGGCGTCTGCAAGCAGCCGGAGCCAGGGGGCGTGGAATTCGCCAAAGTGGTGACGAGCAGCAGGAGTGGGATCAGCCTGCGCTTCATCCGCGACTGGGACACGCCGAACAACAAGCAACTCAACCGCTTTGACGTGGTCTGGGCGATTTCGGAGAAGGGTGCATTCCCCGAGTGGGCCTGCCGCGTTGCCAGCTAACGCTGCAAACTGAAGCGGCGGATTGGCATTTACTCAGTCCGCCGCATCTTTTTTCGCTTTTAGGAGGAGCAAGAACTCATGAAACGGACAATCGCCGTAGCAGCAGTCTTGGCCCTGTGCGCGCTTCTGGTCTATGCGCAGCAGCAGGCGCTGGTCTCAAAGGATGCCGCAAGCATGACCAACTCCGGCGCGGCGGCCGGCGAGGGCGTTCACCTGCGGGCTGACCCGGAAGGCCGCCTGTTCGTCCGCACACATCACCCCAACCGCATTTCCTGTGTGGTCGCGGTTTCGACTGCAATCACCGTGCAAGCGGTAGGTGGGAGCTGTGCCGCGCCCGGCAGCGGCCTTTCCATCTACGTAACTGATGCCAAATTCGGAACCAGCGCCGCCGCAGGCGTGGCCGCAGACTCGTTTCCCACCCTGAAGTATGGCACCGGGGGCACATGCGGCTCTGGCACCACCGTTTTCTGGCAGGCGCTCATCGCTGCGAACACAACCTTGGAATCTAGCTACTTCCAACCTATCAAGATCCCCGCAAACAATGAGTTGTGCTGGATCATGACCACCGCCGGAAGCAAGGTGGTCGAAATCCGGGGCTATATCGCCCCCTAGGGCTATATCGCCGCTTTGAAAGGGAGGATCTCGATTTGCCGGTCATTGCCTCACCCTACGAGCTCTACCAGCACACCACCACGGGAAAGAAGCTGATTCACCACGCGCTGCGGCTGCTGGGCGCGATTGGACAAGGCGAGGAACTCGAACCTGCCCAGATCGCGGACGGCCTCGAAGCCCTCAACAAGATGCTGGATACGTGGAACACGGAGGACTTCTGGCTTTATGCGGTCGAACGCCGGGGCTTTGTCCTGATCGTCGGGACCCAGGACTATACCATCGGGCCGTCTGGTTCCCTGGACATGCCCCGCCCCACTTTCCTGGTGCAAGGCATGTGCTTCCTGGAAGACGTGAGCCAGTCGCCGAGCGTGGAGTATGAACTGAAGGTGTATGACAATGCGGCGGAGTGGGGAAGGGAAATGCAAAAGGGTTCGGCGGCGGCCCAGCCTTATGCCCTGTACTACGCCTCGGATTTCCCTTTGGGAACCATCAGCTTATATCCGAAACCCGATGCGGCCGACAATCTGGTGCTCTACGTCCCTGTGCAACTCGCGCAACTGAGCTCGGCTGTACAAAACGTGCTGCTGCCTCCTGGCTACGCGGAGGCCATTGGTTTCAACTTGGCGCTGCGATTGGGGCCAGAGTATGACCGCGCACCCTCGGCCTACGTGATCGCTCAAGCCCTGGAAGGGAAATCGGCCATCAAGATGCGGAACATCCAGCCTTCCCTGATGCGCTGCGATGAGGCCCTCCTCGGGCCGGGCGTGTTCGACATTCTGACCGGCAGGTATCGCTGATGCCCTTTAAGAAGGTGGGCAAAAACCAATACGCTTCACCCTCCGGGAAGCGCTTCACCAGCGCCCAGGTGCGAATGTACTACGCCACGGAGGGATTCAGCCGTAAGCCGAAGGCGAAGAGACCGAAGCAACGGGTTTGAATCCATAGGCAGTTTGGAATCGTGACAGGATGCGGCCTGACTCTGACAGGAGCCGCACAACCTCACGGTCATAGTAGTAAGTCGTTCCCAGCACCGTGCAACTCGGAATCACGATTTTCGTTTGGGAACGACCACACGCGGCCCAGCGGAATGGCTTCTTGCAGCGCCAGTCCGCCTAGCGCCATGCCCGCAAGTGACAAAAATCCGCGGCGGTTCATAGGAGCATTTTAGCTGATGCGAGCCGCGATTCAACTCGCGCCGGATGAAGAAGGCAGACCGCTGGTGAGACTCTGGCCGGAGACTCCGGAAGAAGAACTGCTCGCACGTTTAGTGGATGGTTGCCCAGCCATCGCTTTTGAGTTCATGGTCCCACACTCCACAGAAGTCGAGGCCGATTGATGCAGCAGCCTGCCTTCATCGGACCGGCCTACCAGTTGGGGAGCGTTGCCGTGGACGCCCAGCAGTGCATCAACTGGTTTCCCGAAGTCAACGAGTTGGGCACCGGCAAGAACCAGGAAGTTGCGGCCTTGGTTCGTCGCCCAGGTCTGAAGAAGCTGGCCACCGTGAGCCCCGGCCCCTGCCGCGGCATGTGGGAGCGCACCTCGGGTGGCACCCGCCACATGGTTTCCGGCAACAAGCTGTTCGACATCACGGACAGGTTCAATCCGGTTGACAAGGGAACGCTCCAAACCTTGACTGGCCCTGTGGGCATGGCGGACAACGGCCTCCAACTGCTCATCGTGGATGGCCTGAAAGGATACGTGCTCACCTATGCCACGGGCGGCTTCCATACCATCGCTGATCCTGACTTCCCGCCGGCCACTCACTGCGCTTTCCAGGATCAATACCTCATCGTCAACAACGCCGGGACGCGGCAGTTCATGGTCTCGGCACTGTCCGATGCGACCGACTGGGACACGCTGGATTTTGCCTCTAAGGAAGGCCTGCCGGACAACATCACGGCCCTGGTTTCCGACCACCGGCAACTCATCCTTGGGGGTTTCCGCTCCACAGAAATGTGGGACAACACCGGCCATCCCGATTTTCCCTTCGAGCGCAACAACGGCGCTTTCCTTGAACACGGCTTGGCGGCCGGCCACACCCTGAAGAAGTTCAACGAGTCGGTCTATGGGGTGGGCCGCTCCGAACACGCTGCCGGGATGGTAGGCCGGCTGGTGGGGTACAACCCCGAGCGCATCTCCACGGTCCCCCTGGAAACCGCCATCGCCGGCTATGGTGACCTGTCGGTGGCAACCGCGTGGGCGTATGAGTGGAAAAGACACCCCTTCTACCTCATTGATTTTGTCGGTTCCGCGACCACTTGGGTTTATGACGGCTCAACCGGACTCTGGCATGAGCGCAAGAGCATGAGCAGCGAGGGAGTGCTGGACCGCTGGCGCGCCCAGTACCACGTTTTTGACGGCGAGCGGCACCTGGTCGGCGACTACCAGAATGGGAATTTGTACCAACTGGATGATGACACTTTGACCGATGATGGCCGTGAAATCTTCCGCCGCCGGCGCGCGCCGCATCTTTCCAATCAAGCTGAACGGCTGGTTTGCAGCCGCTTCGAGCTGGACATGGACGTAGGACGTGGCCCTATGCCGCACTTGCTTGCTCCCGATGGACAGCCCCGCGATCCCATGGTGATGCTGCGCGTCTCGAAAGACATGGGCAAAACTTGGGGCATGGAACGCTGGAAAAGCGCAGGCCGGGCAGGAGAAACCCGCAAGCGGGTCATCTGGGACCGCCTGGGCTGGGCCTACAACTGGACGTGGGAGGTCACTATCACTGACCCGTTCGCGGCCACGCTGATTTCCGCCTTTCCGAGGTTCTCCTGATGGCGCTGCCGCATCTTCCTGCGCCGCCCGACGATTTGGGAAGCGCGGCCGGAAAGCGCTGGATGCAACTGCTGTGGCGCAAGCTGGGAGAGTTCAGCGATGAGGCTCCTATCAAGGCAGCGAACATCACCGGCATCTTGGCCAGCGCCAACGCCGCGCCTGGCATCATCCGCAACCTGACCAATGACGCAACCATTGACTCCGTTGACGCGGGCGCCAGCGCCACGGTGCGCGTCTACGGTCCAGGGGGAGTGGGTTCCAACTGGAACCGCTATCGCAATTTAGCCCTGGCGGGCAGCCCTGCCGCAGTGCAATTCACCGGCAAAGCCTACAGCACACGCTACTATGCGGCCTTGGATACGGTGACGCTCCAGTGGACCATCTCCACCCAGCTTAAGGATGTGACCGGGGACAACATGGTGATCTTCTCCCTGCTGACCAAGGATGCTGGCGGAGGCGGAGGCGCGTCGGGGGGAGGAGCGTCCGCCGCCGGAGGCTCGGGCGGCGTAGGTGCTTCGGGCGGCGGTTACGGGATGCTGCTCTGATGTGCAAGGAAATCTCACGCAAGTTTCGCCCGGATCATCGTGACGTTGAAGTGGTCTACGAGGATTGCTTCGGAGTGCGCAAACTGCTCTACGTGGGACTCAGCCGGCCCACGCCTGTAGATGTGGAAGCCGAGATCCAGCGGGTGTTCCAGGAAGATGACCAGTTGACGGCCAACGTCAAGGCTGCGGTGGATGGATTGCATGTCAAACTCTGAGTGCTGCGACCGAGTGCGCCGAGTAATCGCCGAAGCTGCGGCTGTCTCTCTGGATGAGGTAACCACAGACAGCACGCTGGGCTCGCTGGGCCTGGACTCCTTGGAAACCGCGCAGTTAGTGATGGACATTGAGGATGCTTGGAACCTGGAAATAGCCGATGCCGAGTTCAACCGGCTTACCACGGTGGGAGAACTTGTCCAATGGATGACCGCACAGACCGCTTGAGCGGGAAAGTTGCTGAGGTGGTGGACAGTACCGACCGAGTCCGCGAAGCCGTAGAGGCCGACATCCCGCGCATCGTGGAGATGGGAATGCGCAGCTTGCGTGACGGGCCTTACGGTGAGCACATCGGCGCAAATCCCGAGCACGGGAAAGCCTTCGCCGGGGACATGGTGCGCGGCCAAAATTCTATCGTCCTGCTCTATGAGCGCGGGGGGCGAGTGGAAGGCTTGTTGGCTTTCATCGTCTTTCCACACTTTTTTTCGGGCGAGCGCACGGCGCAGGAAATCATGTGGTGGGTGGAGCCGGAAGCGCGGAAGGGCAGTTCCTTCAGCCGCATCCCCGCTTTCATGCTGTTCCGCGAAGCCGAGCGCCTGGCGAAAGAGATGGGAGCGATGCAGATGCAGTTTACCGCCCCCACGCCGGCCATCGGAAAGCTCTACGAGCGCGCGGGCTATCGCCAGATCGAAATCGGATACCAAAGGACTCTGTAAACCATGCCAGCCATCAGTACAGGACTCGCCATCGGGTTAGGCGCCATTAGCGCCGGCACTTCGATTGCTGGTGGTCTCATCGCCCGCTCCGGTGCCAATCGCCAGGCGGAAGCGGCTGAGCGATCCTCGCGGGAAGCTGTTGCCGAAAATCGCCGCCAGTTCGATCTCACCCGTGCCGACCTGGCCCCATGGATTTCAACCGGCTCGGACGCGATTCGCACCCTGGGCTTCCTGCTGGGCTTGGGGCCGGATCCCAACCGAGCTTCCACGACTGCTGGCATCCCCAGCGGCATCCCTCCGGGCGGCATCCCCTTTGAAGGCGGGGAGCGGGACTTCCCGCGCGGCCCACGCGGGCCGCGTTCGCCCACGCTAGACTCAACGCTGGCCGGACCTGGCTTCCGCCAGTTCACGTCAACCGGCACCACGGGCCAGACCGTCCCAGGCGTCAACCTGCCTGCCGGTGACTTTGGCGCACTCAATCGGGACTTCACGCTGGCCGACTTTGAGGCCGACCCTGGCTATGCCTTCCGCTTGGCGGAAGGGCAGAAGGCGCTGGAGCGCTCGGCGGCCGCAGCCGGAGGGCTGTTTTCAGGCCGGCAGTTAAAGGACACCATCCGCTACGGGCAGGACTTTGCCTCAAATGAATTAACCAACGCCTTCAACCGCTTCGAGCATAACCGCGCGGGCCGCTTCAACCGTTATGCGAACTTGGCCGGCGTCGGCCAGCTAGCAGCCACGGACTTGGGACGCTTCGGGGCGGACAACGCCCGCACCATCGGCGACATCATCATCGGGGGGGCGACCTCGGCGGCCGCCTCGCGCGCTGCCGGCAGCAACGCCTTGGCGCAGGGCATCACCGGGGGCATCGGCCAAGGGCTGAGCTGGTATCTGTTGAGCCAGTTGGGGAGGCAATAACCACATGCTACAGTTCTATCGCACCGAACCCGTAGTCCCGCAACTGCCCAACCCGCTGGAAACGGCGGGCCAACTGCTGACCCTCAAGAGTGCCATGCAGCAGCAGCGCATCGGCTCCATGCAAGAGCAGCAGATGCAGCTTGAACTGGAGGATCAGCAGAAAATCCGCCAAGCCTTCGCCGAAGCGCAAGGGGATTGGGACAAGACCTTTGAACTGGCCTCGCAGATGGGGGTCTCACCGGCAATGCTGGCGAAGTTGGATGCTGGGCGGCTGGAGCGCCGTCAAAAGCTGGCAGCAGCCACGAAAGAAGAGCGCGAAGCCTGGCTGAAACAGGCGGAGATCACGGGACAGGCCAGCTTGGCCTTCAAGGAACTGCGGGCCAAGAATCCGCAAGAGGCAGAGCAGGCCTATGCGGCTTTCCGGCCACGTCTGGAAGAAGCCTTGGGGCGAAAACTTCCCGACCAGCTTCCCGATGACGGCACGCTGGACTTCCTGATTATGTCGTCGAAGACGAGCATGCAGGAACTGCGGGCGCAAAAAGGTACGCCCGGCGTGGATGTGCCATTTTCTCCTGAGGTGGAAGCCCAGAAAAGACGGATCAGCGACGCCGCCCGGGAACGCCAACTGGTGCCCGGCGTGGATGTTCCTTACCCGCCGGCGGTCGAACAGCAAAAGGGTCGCCTCGCGGCGGCCGGACGTACCATCATCAGCCCCGGACAGTCCTTCCGCATCCTCAGTGCCGACGAGAGCAAGGCCATGGGCCTGCCCCAGGGCACGGTAGCCCAAGTCAACGCTGCTGGGAAGGTGGATGTGATTAGCCAGCCGAACGCGAAGATGACTGGGGCACACAGTACGGCCCTGCGCTACCTGCTGCGCGGTGCGCAGGCCAGTGATGACATCTTGGCAGTCGAGGACAAGATCTCCAAGATGGGACTCGGTGGACAGACGCGACTAAAGTTCGCCCCAAACATCGCGCAGACGGAGGAAGGCCAGCTCTACAAACAAGCCGCCCGATCCTTCACTGAGGCGCGTTTGCGGAAAGATTCGGGCGCGGCCATCCCGACCTACGAGTTCGACAACGATGAGCGCATGTATTTTGCCCAGCCTGGCGATTCCAAGGAAGTTCTCGCCCAGAAGCGCACCGCACGCGCGAAAGTCCTCGAAGGTATCGCAGCGGAAGCGGGGCCGGCCTTCGAGGACTACTTCGGGGAAGCCTTTAAGCCCGGCATGTTCGTGGAGAAGTATGCGCCGATTCGCCGCCCACAGGGAACTGGTGGCGAGCGCCCGCCGTTGAGTTCTTTCGAGAAATGAAGCCATGCCCCAAGCCTTTGACCTAGAAGCTGCACGCAAGGCGGGCTATTCGGATGCGGAAATTGCCGCTCACCTGGCCAGCACACGCAGCTTTGACTTGCAACGAGCTCGCGGGTCGGGCTACTCAGACGCGGAGATCATCCAGCACCTCACGACTTCGCCGCTGGAACGTCCGAACACGCCGGAAACCGCCGCCCACGAACGGTTCATGGGTACCGGTACAGCGAAAATCGGAGCTTCGCCACAAGCTTTCTCCGCGAACTGGTGGAAATCGAAGTTTTATGAACTCGCGGATGCTTTCACGCAAGGTCTGCCAGCCGCAGGAGCGACGGCGGGCATGATGATCGGAGGTGGTCTAGGTGCAGGCGGTGGAACCTTGGCGGCGCCTGGTCCCGGAACCGCTGCTGGCGGCGTAACTGGCGCTGTCGGTGGTGCAGGCATGGGTGGAATGGCAGGAGAGGCTTCACGCCAAATCATTCGGCGAGTGTTGGGTTTTGAAGGACCAGAAACGCCCACAGAAGCCGCGCTGGACATCGCCACCGAAGGTGCGTTGCAGGGCGGCATTGAAGCGGGTACGGCGGGATTGGGGCGCTTGGCAGCACCCTTGAGGCGGGGCGCAGCGGCTCAATACACCCGCGCATTGCGCCCGACAACTCTGGAAAACAAGGCCATCGCAGAGGGAGTCACACCCAAACTCCTGGAGCGCGGGGTGCGCGGCACTACCGAGGCCATCGAAAAGCGTGCGTCCACGGAAGTCGGCAAGCTGCGCCCCCAACTGGA
>Ga0247727_10003383_pt1 | contig 35260 bp, 44 predicted proteins | sample WisWelCaveWW1625_FD_202498 | JGI IMG/M metagenome (GOLD analysis project Ga0247727, IMG submission 202498) | Biofilm microbial communities from Wishing Well Cave, Virginia, United States - WW16-25 | ecosystem: Environmental > Aquatic > Deep subsurface > Groundwater > Cave microbial mat | place...
TGGAGTGCGTTGAGTGCGTGGAATGCGGGGAATGCGGGGAGTGCGTGGAATGCGTTGAGTGCGTGGAATGCGGGGAATGCGGGGAGTGCGTGGAGTGCGGGGAGTGCGTGGAGTGCGTGGAATGCGGGGAATGCGGGGAGTGCGTGGAGTGCGGGGAGTGCGTGGAGTGCGTGGAATGCGGGGAATGCGGGGAGTGCGTGGAATGCGAGGAGTGCGTGGAATGCGAGGAATGCGTGGAATCCGTGGAGTGCGCTTGACTATGATTTTGATTGCTGTGTTTTTGCGTTTGAGTACTGCGAAAATCCTGATGCCAACTTGCCTCCAAATAATAATGATAAGATTTATCTTGAATATTGTGAATTGCTTATGCGGGCCAAAGAGGCTGGTCTTGGATACAGAGTCGAGTGGGATGATTGTCTGTATCTTGTTCCAACTCCTGTGGTAAGGATCGACAATCAGAATCGATATCATTCTGAATCCGAGCCTGCAATAAGATGGAAGGGAGGCAGAGAATTTTGGTTCTACAAGGGCGTTAAAGTTAATGAACAGATTATTCTCAGGCCAGAAACCCTAACAAAGAAAGATGTAATCGAGGAGGGGAACGAGGAAGTCAGGCGCGTTATGATTGAGCGAATTGGCAACGAAAAGATAAACAAATTAATGGATTTCGAAGAAGTGTCAAAAGATTCGTGTGGAAGGCTTTTACGGTGCCAGATCGGTCAAGACACCTACACGTACGCTCATGTTATTTGTCCATCAACAGGACGTGAGTATTATTTGCAGGTTCCTGCTACGCTTCAAGATTCAATCGACGCAATGGCCCTTGCCAAAGCTACGACGTGGGAAGAGTGGAGTGAGAATGAGGAGCGAGTAATCTGGCCGAAATCTGGTACAATGGAGACCTGCCAACAAGCGGTGGCGTGGACATTCGGCGTTAAAGCAGAGGATTTTACCCCTATTTACGAAACTTAAAAAACTAAACATATGGAACCACAATCAATTTTGGGACTTATAGTCATCATTATCGGAATAGCGATAGTATGCGCCTACATCATAGAAGCTCATTAACAACTTAATAGTATGGCAGCCATCTTAGAGGGAAAAAACCAAGGGTAAATTAGGGTAACATAAGTTACCTGTGACAAGAAAGCCATAATTAATTATATATGAACGAACAAATTAACGACACTATCCCGCCAGTCGAAGAACCGACCGAAAAAGACCTAAGTGGTGTTTTAGCCGAGTTACAGTTTAGTCTCATATTCGACGACCTGAATATGAAGTTCAACTCTATAGTTGAGTTACAGAGTGTGCCAAGATTCAAGAACGCCAAAGATAAACTTATCGAGTCAGCTGGCGTAGAGAAGTACTATGACGTAATCGAGGAGATGATTTATGCTAATCGTGGTATGATCAAGCCTTTTCTTCACAGATACAAATGAAGCCCAACTATAAGCCAATTAAGGAATATACACCGTTCTGTCCAGCGTGCGAGGAACGCCTATCTGGTAATAACTCAATCCTACTTCCTTACTGGTGTGGCTGCGGTGTATGGCAAAGTGACTGGAATAATCCTTTAGATTTCACAATTATTCCGCACAGTAGTAAAGTAGACTATGCAACAACAACCCAAAACTATGCAGAACAAGAGTGACCTGTCCGATGGACTATTTGCTGATTATGAGGCTCTGATAGATGAAGCAATGCAGATGCCTTCCGGTGACGCCAGAGGTAATGTCTACTCTGCACTGCACGATGTCAGAATGGAGATAATCAAGCTTGATATACTTGCTGTGAGCGGCGTAGAGACCACCAGGCAGGAGCATGTTGTTGCGACAAGGCTTAACAAAGCGCGTTCTTTAATGGGTAAACTTAAACAATAAGATGGAAAAATCAGTTAAAATCAGAGAGGTAGAGAATGGATACATTGTAACCATCCCTTATCTACGCGACGAGAATATATATGATGAGACGGAAGAAGTGATTGAAGGTGATCCAGGAGAAGAAGATACATTGAAAAGATTACTATTTAAGGTGGCAGAACACTTTGGCGCCCAATACGACAAGTACAAATCAACAAATCTTAATATTACTTTTGATAGCAAAGGCCACAAAGCTGATTAGGTTTTTGTCTATCTTAAGATCAGGATTGATCTGCCAATTACCTGGCAGCTAATTGGTCACTTGACTTTTCATCATGCACTATGGTATGATATAGATAACTTAAAAATTAATCTATATGTCACCAGCTATTATGATCATTAAATGCATAACCGCATTCATGCTCGTGGCATTTGTGATACTTATAATCATCATTTAACAAAACAAAAAATGAAAAACAAAGACCCAACTCAAAACAGTAAACCCAAATAATATTTAATTTAAAAAAAATGAAAACAGAAACAAATAACACAGACAACATTACGTCAAGTAAAGCCAAGAAAACAGTTATATTCCTAGTGGCCTTTGTGGGCGTCATAGCCATTGGGGGCCTTATTGCTAGCATGTTCCTAACCACAACAGTAGACGCCAAGGACAAGCCAGAAATACTTTTTAAGGTCGAGGAGTGGGGTACCACTTATCAAGCTATTGTTAATGAGCGCAATGCGCTTGCTAAAAAAGAATGCGAATCAATTAAAGAAGGTTCACGTCTTAAGATGTCATCAGCGGGTCTTGATCTTATAGCTTATCTTAAGACCGACTTGGATAGATGGGAAGAACAAAAGAATCGTGATTGTTCTAACGCTATCTATAACTTGGATTTCTGATCGAAGCTGGGGTAGCTTCTAAAACTACCCCTTCTCGTGCCCTCCCTCGTAAGAACACACCCATTATGCAGAAGAAAACTGAAACGGTCAAAAATGGGTATGACATTGACAAGCTTGCTAGATGCGTGGCTAAGCACGAAACAGTATCCTGCACTAAGGGAAGTGCCAAGTATAACAATTGTCATGGTATCATGCAGTGGGACAAGAAAGGCAATAGGAGCTTTAGAAGATATAAAACGAAAGAGGATAGCTATGAACACTTTAAGGCTATATGGCAGAAATCTTACGGCGGATTACCTAACCTTGCCAAGGCTAAGAAGTATAGCGGAAACGACAGAGCTAATATATGGCTGGCAAACGTAAATAAATGTTATTCTGAATAAAGAATGTATAATTTAAAAAACTGAAATGGTATTAATCAAAGCAAACAATAAGCTAAAGATGATTCTGGGAAAACTAAATGTTAGCCAAATCACAGTATGCCGCTCACTAAAGTTGCATCGTAACACTGTATACGACTGGTGTAGGAATCGCAGACAACCCAACCATTACAACGTAGAGCGACTTATAAGACTATTATTTCCTAAATGTATTGACTGGCGCAGGAAAGCTAAGAATCTTTTCCATATTAATTTTTAGAACAAACAGATGACAAAAAAATCCAACCCAAGGCCAGAAATTAAATTAAAGTTACTCGGAGACATCACGCCTGACAAACCCATAAAATGTCTGGTTAAACTTTCTGGGAATCCAGATCATATGCGTATAATGCTCTCGGTGCTAATCAAGAACCTACAACAAGCAGTCGGAACCGACAAAACCAACTGGCTATGGGCAGAAACATTTATGACGTTCAACAAGGACAAAGATCTACCTAAACCAATTCCGGTAGAAGAGGTTAAACCTGAGGAGTCTCAGCTGTAGTATCTGTCATATACTTGTGGCAAAGATTAACAACTATACTCCACGATGCCGTAGCAATAGGTGTCCATACACCAAAATCAGCATTACCGATAATGCCAGATAAGTACGTTATAAAGGCTCCAGTCATCGCAATGATTGCGCCCTTGAACACCTTAAGCAGGTCTTGCTGGCTAAGGTTGTACTTCTTTGAACCAGATAATTTTTTCATAGTATTAAGTTATTAAGTCTCCTGACGGGCCAAATCCATACTTACCGTATAGCTCGCGTAAGTACATAATAGGGTCTGTATTCCAACCTTTATAGGTAGCAAGCGATCTAGCCATTATTCTGTCCAATAGCTTTTCTGGTTTTTTAAAGACGATTATCTCGTAGTGCAGATGAGCTGAAGTTGTCTTTGCCCCACTGTTTCCTGTAATACCGAGTACCTGATTACGCTTAACCTTTTGCCCTTCTGTGACGTCCACCTGCTTCATATGTGCGAATACGTGAATTGATCCAGAGGCTATATCACATAGGTATATAACCTTACCCATCTCTTTCTGTTCGAGTATCTTTACAATTTGGCCAGTAACTGGAGATGGCAACGGTTCAAAGATATAATTCAGATCGACTCCCGTGTGGCCTTTAATAATATTGTAAAAACCCCGAGGCTTCTTTGACCTATAATGATTCCAGATAACAGCTTCTAATATATGTTTCATGTGGTTTATTGAGGGAATAAAACTGTCTCTTTAAATTGTAAGTTTGAAGTCGTTGGCGTGAACGAAGCACCGGGGATACTAGTCTTTCGAAAGAAATCCTCGTACTCCTGTGCAGATCTCTTGGCGCCAGTGCTGTCATACCTCTGTAGATTAGAGGTAGTTATCTTGTGTTGTTGAACCGCAGCCTCGTATTCTTTCTGGCGTTGTTCAGCGACTGGAGACCTGCCAAATAAATCCACCGTTTCAGTCCGGTTCGCAAGAGCTTTTTGAGTATCAAGTACACGCTGATAAGCTGAAATATTCTCTTCCCTCGCCCTCTCATATGGATTGAGTGTCTGCTCTTTAGCAATCTCTGGGTGTTCTTGCAGGTATTTGTTGATGTATTGCTGTGTTCCCCCATACGAAAAATACTTTTCTCCACGCTTAGCAGCTTCTGCAATTTGCTGTCCACCAAAGGCCTCTGCTGGATTCCATCTACCCTGATTAACTCCAGCCTGAAACAGTACCTGCTGGGCGACATAGTTAGGAATACTTAGGACTTGTCCGCCTATATTCACCTTGGCTACGCCACCTTGGACTGATGGATTTTGATTTCCCATAAAGGAAGTACCAACATTACTAAAACTTACTTCCGGTAAACTAACCGTTTTAGCTGTGTCTATCTGTCCCTCTGGTGTGTAATAGGTTGCAAGGTTGACAGGAGCGAATGATTGACTTACACCTTGACGTCCGGTATTTACCTGCTGCTGGTATGCAGCATTCTCTGCCAGCGTGACCGCTGCTGGCTTGGTGTAGGTCGGTGGAGTAAGGAACGATAGCTTATCGGCGTTCTTCATTACGTCGTTGTATATTGTACTTACCGCCGAAAACGCGTTGGACTTAGTGGGTTCGACCAGAGCTGTATATTGGGCTGTAATGGTATCTATTGCGCTCATGTTATTTGGCTGTTATTTCGTCATGCTTCTTTGTAATATACTTCTCGTACTCAGGATAGTCGTCGTATAACTGATTAAGTCTTTTGTTAGCTCGTTCGGGGTCTATCTGTGCAAGATCATTTAGGGTTGTAATCTCCTGACGTATGGTATTTTGAATCTTACTTTTCCCCTCTATCTTATCGACCTCGGCATCATATCTATCGTTAATATATTTCTCGTAGGAAGGATATTTATCATACATTTCGTTCAGTATTTTATTGGCTTCTTCCACAGAAGACCCCGCTACTCTTGCGGCTTCACGCACCTTTTGTCTTATCAAGGTTTGATTCTCGTCTAGATCAAAATCTGGATCCCTGTATTGTTCAGTCTTCTCAAATTCACCTACCCCTTCTTCCCTTACCTTCACGCCAGTTAAAGCTTCAGTTATAGCGGCTGGAACACTTTCTTCTTTTTCTGCTGCTCTTACGCTTTTCTGTAACGGTACACCAGCAAGTGGTACAAGCTGTGGCGCCAGATAGGTAAATATATCAGCGAACATATTGCCAGCACCCTCATCTGGGTTGAAGATCTGTTTGCCAGTAAATGGATTCTGATTCTTGATAAATATATTATATATATCCTGAGCCGGAAACGACGCTAGTCCCGGTACACTTCCCTGTACATACCCGTACAGCTGGTCTGGCAACATTTCACTTAGCGGTTCTCCTTTTTTCTTCTGGCTTCCCTTAAACATATCAGAGAATGGCGTATAGCTTCCAAAGTCTACCGATATCAAGTCACCGTCTTCACTCCTTCCAACTGTAATCTTGCCATCTCTGAATAACCTAGTGTATGCCATTTGTTTCTCCTCGTTAGTCATTGGTAGCGTGCCGCTTTCTATAAGTGTTGAACCAACTGCAAACGGGATACTAAGCGGCATAGAAGTTTGTAGTGGTTTTTCAATGAAGGATTTTAGTAGTTCTGGATAAACTTTATATCTCCAAGTCATGAACGGTACGCCAATCAAACTCTGTCTGAATTTCTTTATTAGCGGATTCACGTCTCCATAATCTGGCGTAACCCTTCTAGCTTGGACCACTGCTGCTTCAGGCGTCAGGCCCTTCTGTCTAAGCTTCTTGTAATTAGCCATCAGGAAAAGATTGTCTCCAAGTTGATACTTGTCACCAAGCCAACTATCAAGTGCACGCCATTTGTCTAAAAGCTTATTAGGGGATTTACCAAGTTGTTGCTTCACGATGTCATCAAGAGTTTGCCCAAGTTCTTGTTTAAGACCAGTGTCACCTATCTGGCCATAATTCAGTAGTTCGTCATAGAAATCATCCTTGTTTTTTAAGGATTTATAGGCGTCTGATATTTCAACAAATCCACTAGGACTGAAGAAATTGTGTCCTAAAATAGATTGAGAAACAGCAAAGTTTGATGCCATATTCCTGACTTGGCCACCTATATTTCTTGACGTAAGATTTCCCTTAATGAAATTATTAATGGCATTCATCGTCTTTAGAAATTTACCCGACTTTTGTTTTTCTAGCTCAAGATATTCAAAAACATCTTCCCTAAGATATTTGCCCTTTAGGGTTCCATACTGGTCAGAGCTTAGTTTTATCCATTTATCAGCTTGATTTGCAGGTATAGTATCTTTCATCGCATCCGTCTCAGAGAGTCTTGCCAGAAACTCTTGATTCATTCTGGCCTGTTTGAGCTCCAGTAGAGTTCTCGCAACCAAATATTCAGGGTCTTTAATTTCACCCAGAAAATCTCGGATTGCCATGTCAACCTCTCCCTCGCCCAACTTTCTTTTCTTAAGAAAGTCTCCTTCAGTTTTTATACCGCTTGGCTTTATACCAACTGGAACATCTTTGACATTACCCATCAATATATCGGTAATAACTTTTTCAGCCTCTCTACCGTCAAGATTACGCTCTTTTATTAAGGCGTTCTTTAGATGATTATAGCTTTCAGCCAATGGCTGAAACTCAGGCGACCCATGGACTGAATATAGTCTACGAATATAGCTTCCCATATTCTTAAAATAGACCTCTGGGTCAAGCTTGCCAGCCTGTACTTGTCTTAGTCCTTCTATGTCTATCTCTCTACGTATGACGTCTAGTGTTTCTTTAACTCCAGGTTCTAATCCTTCAACTTCTTTACCCCTTATATATTCTCCGGCTAGTTTCTTTTGACTATCATCAAGTTGCTTCAATGGCTCAATGATCTCTTGTATACCAGTCATTTCTCTGGTCTCTGCCCTTTTCTTCTCTGTAATAATTTTAAAAAGACTATCTTCAATATTTTGTTGTTTTTTAAATGTGTGATTGACACCTTCTTTAAATCCTTTGGGTAACGCATCAATCGCCTTATAAGCAGCCCATCTGAGACCTTTTAGTGGCACTGATAAAACCTTATCTAATTGCTCAACAATTGGATTAATAAGACCACGCCTAGCAGGCCCCATGTCTTTTAATATCTCATCAGCCTTACTGTATTCACCCTTGGCAATAGATTCCTCAATAGCCTTACGCTTTGTAACTTCTTGTTCCATATCTCTAAGTATTCCAGATCTTGCTCCTACGTCTTCACCAAATTCCTTTATTGCAGGGACTCCAGTAACTCCCTGTAAGCTAGTCATTCGCCCCCGCTCCACAAAGCCCTGATCGCGCATTGTTTTGTGTAGCAATCTCGCTTCGGAAAACAAATCTCTGCCATATAAGTTCCCTACCAGTGAAGTATTAAGAAGCGTATCCTGCACTTCTCGATTGTTAAGTGTTGACCCCTTAGCTTCCTCAGCCTCTTTTAAAGATGTTTCAAACTTAGACGCAACTTCGGATGGTGATACGTTCTTAAACAATGGTGTTCTTGTCATAATCCTTCCCAACCCCTCCATTCCTCCTCCTAACAAAATCCCCAAGCCAAAGTCTGCTATACCATATTCTTGTCCAGTCGCCTTCCTAACGCCAGCCTCTACCATCTCTTCGCCAACATTTTGTACGACATATGACGTCAGTATAGGATGCTCAGAAAGAAACGTTCCTACCTTAGGAATACCCTTTAAGGCCTGTCCAACCTTGGCAGCCACAACACTATATGTTGGGACACCGCCAGCAAACTGACTTACTATATTTACAGCATTACCAATACCTTCGTTAAATTCTTGCAGTTCCTTATTCTCTTCAAATGTAGGTTCTTGTCTTGCTAGTTTCTTGGATGCTACTTGAGATACAATCCCAAAGCTCATACCGTCTAAAAACCCTCGCACAGCTTCCTTTGGTAGATCAATTAAAGCCTCTTTAAGAACTGCCTCCCTTTCTTCGGTAGGAGTCTCAACATACTTCCTAACAACAGAGTCAGGAAAATACTGATTAGCACGCAATCCGCCCGGATCAGCTAGCTGTTCGGCTAATTTGTTTCTCTGGTCATCAAGGTATTGATTGTATTCTGCAACTTCCTCTTGGTGTACTCGAGTATTTAAAGACTGTCTCTCTGTGTCTGGCAGTTTATTAAAAGCTTCTCTTGCATCCTTCTCAATACCGGCTGCACCAGCTGCTGCGTATTGTATAGACTTGGACGGATCTTTAGAAGCCTCAGTTGTGAACTGCTGTTTATATATCTCAAAAGCCTTTTGTTCACTGGCAGATTTTTGACGTAATTCATCAATAAACTCCTTTCCTTTTTCAATTGTTTCCAAAACTTGACTTGGCTTGATTTCCTTTTTCAAAAATGGCTTGGCAATATCTAATCCTGTTTTTACATATGGAGCTAGTGGCGTTGCTTCAATTTCCTCTCCCGTGGTCTCACCAATAGATGTATCTTTATAAATCGGTTCCTGCTCGCCAAACTTCTTTATTTCTTTACCAGTTAAACGCGCAAGTTCTTGTCCCTCAGACTCACCAAGTCCGGCTGTCTTAGCTCTTCGGGTAAGATCAGCAATTCTTTCGTCCTGTTTCTGAATAGCGGTTGCGAAAGTGGATGCGGCTTGGGGAATTGCTCTAATACCAGATTGTATCTTTGTTAATAAATTCTCAGGCGGGTGCTTGCTAAGCATTGACTGTAAGTCTGTACTGATGACGGAAGTATTTTCTGCTGGATGCTTTGCCATAAACTCATCAAGGCTCAGTGTCGGCTTCTTTATGATTGGCTTTTTCACGCTCTTCTTAAGTGCTTCTTGCTTTTTGGACTCAGCCACAAATTTCTGTACTGTTGGAGCTGCTGCCTTAGCGGTCTCCTGCAATGCGGTCTTACCTAATTCAAGAAAATAATTATTAGCCATATTCGTTACTAAGATGTAAAGCTTCGTCTTCCACCGCTACTACCACCACTTGTTTTGCTCTCCAACGTATTAATATATTGCTGCTGATTCTCTGGACTCAAGTTGCTAAAGTCTTTCCAGAATGCAGACTTGACGTCAAATACATTTGTATTATTGGTAAGATCAAATATCCTTTGTTGCATGTTAGTCAAAGAAGATTGTGGTTTTTCGACCGATTGATTGGTTTGAATCTTGTCTGCTTCCTGCATGACTTGCGCAATCTCGTCTTTGCTTAACCCCAACGATTTAATCTCTTTAAGTTTCTTTGTGTAATCTGTAGCACTGGCTAGGTCTTTGGCTATATTAACTATAGCCGGATTCTTTCCGCCCTTTATTGAGCCTTCAAGTTTAGTCTTACCTTTTGGCGGGAACGCAAAACCAACCAAGTCGCCATCCTTAAGACTTCTAGTTCTAGGGATTGGTGGATCGGGAATATTTGGATTCCTGTCCCCAATGTTTGCCTCCATAGTGTCGAATGTCCCATCAGGATAAACCGCTGTTACGATACCTGTATGACCATACTTTCCAACGGTAGTAACAAAGGCCATACCAGGCTTAATCTTATCGGTGAAATTATCTTTACTAACTTGACTAGTAAGATAACCGTTTCTTTTAATAAGAGCTGTTTTGTCTTGGATACTATTGCCCATACCATCTCTACCTCCAGCAGGTAATCCCCAGAATCTATTAACGAACTCCCCACACTGCATAGGCTTCTTGGAACTGATTATCAACTTGCCTCCCTTGTACGAACTCTTGATGTTTTCTAGTGAATTGATTGGGACGTAGGCATCTGTAGAGTTGCCCTGTATATCAAAGTATGACGATTCTGCATCTTTTAATTTGCTATAGTTCTCGGCTGTTTGACTTTGTTGATATTCAGTTTGAGCTTTTTTGTAGGCTAACTCAGCACGATACATTGGGTCATCCATGTCCTCTATACCAAGAAGCTGTTTTGTTCTCATTATCTCGTCTGGTGACGCACCTGAACGATACATGTTAGCTACATAATCAGCCTTTTCTAGATCGGCATTAACAATTCCTCTGGCTTCTCTATCCAGTTCATAAGATAATTTTCCGAGCTCAGCACGCTTTTTGTTTGTATCCAAATCCTTGTCTTGCATGACCATTTGTGCTCTCTCGTTAAAGCTCATCAGTGTCTCAAGTGGTAGACCAGTAGATGCCGACATACTCTGTAATGATTGCGGTGTTAAAGCCACACCGCTTGTAACCATGTCCTGCATAAAGCCAATACTATCTTTCATAGCAGATAGCTTATCTTTCTCTTGTTGGGAAGAAACCTTTGCTTTGGCCGATTGATGTAATATGTCAATCAACTCTGGTGGGGCGCCAGGCATACCCTCTTTTAGGTAGTTAATAACATCATCACTTACATATCCAAGAGAATCATCTTTTTGTAGCATCTGTAAGTACTCTCGTGTGTTTTTTTCTTTTTCCTGCTCTTGTTTTAAAACTTTCTCATAGGCCTCAGATGCAGCTTGTTTTTGCTTCTCAATATTATTCTGGATTCTGGCAATATCTTCTGCTCTTCCACCGATTAGGTTAGCCTGCTGTTCTTGCTGTAGGCGGTTCAACTGATCAAGCTTTTCGTTCAAATCTCTCATTCCTCTGTCATATTGATTTCGGATAGTGAGCTCTGCTTGATCTTTAGCTAGTACGTTTCCCTTAGAGACAACACTTTCTCTACCTGCCAACAGGTTGGCCTGAGCACCGGCTATATCGGCCTCAGTCTTTTGCGCTAGATCACCTTTTGCTTCCGATATCTTCGTCTCAAGGCTTGATTTCTCTTTTGTCTGCTGGTCTTTGAAAAGCTTGGCAGCCTCTTCAAACGACGCAGGAGTAGCTTCTGATGAGACATTGGTAATCCCTTTAGAGTTATAATAGTTGGCAAGCCACCTACTTCTTGTGTAAGGGTCGTCACCAGCCAATTCAATCGCCTCTGCCTCACTTGAAGGTATATAATCTGGATTAGGTCTATTATCTTTAAACGCACCAGCTGGAGCGCCAGCAAACATGTTGACATCAGTAGTTGGCACAGTAGATGTTTGTCCAGGTGTAATACCAGCAGTTCCTGCTGCTGTGCCACTAGGTGTACCGGTTGTTCCCGTTGTCGTGTTCCCAAGTGTTGAAGTTTGGGATGTACCAAATGATGCCTGCCTCAGTTCTGGTATGGATGTGGCATTAGGCACAAATGATTCTCCACCCTGACTTGGGCCTTGTAGCGAGATATTTTTACCCCGATAAACAACTTCAGCACCACCTGATGGAGTTTGTGTAAATCCCGTTACACCTGACGACGACTGCTGAGCAAGCAATGCTTCACGCCGTTCCTTTGCTGCCTGAATTCTTGGGGCTAATGTAGCCATATTATAATAACTTAGATAGTGCTGTTTTGATTTCGTCTAAAGTTGCTGACCCGTTATCCATTTTCACCTTAAGTTCATCGCGTTCTGTTTTCTTTTGACTGACCTCGTCTAGTGCCTGTTGTTCTGCGGCCTGTCGATCAGCCAAGCGGGTAGAGTTTACGGTTGTTACGGTACCGTCTTCGCTTACAGACCAGTCGAGGATACCGCTTCTCACTCCTTCTAATTGTTCAGGAGTAATCTCGCATTCTGTTGACCTTCTGCCATTCTCGGTAACCGGCCACTCGCAATCTGTAATCGTTCCGTTGGGATTTTTAATAAAGTAATGTTTCATATTTTTATAAAAGGGCTACAAATGTTATAGTGAACGGCAATACTCCAGGATTAGCGGCACTAGCCTGTCTAGATACTGTTCTCGTGAATCTAAATGTTTCTGCGTTAACCGGCGTCCAACTCAAGCTGAATGATATAACGCTATTAGGCGCAGCAGTTGCGGCCACCCCGGCGCTAACCGTAGTACCCTTGAGTAACGTAATTGGCGCCTGACTAGGGTGACGCAAGCGTCTAAAGTATGAAGAATAGTTTTGAGCTGGAGTGTAATAGCTCTCACCAAGGAGTTGCAAAAAGTTAGTTGCTGCAAGACTAAAGTCTATACCACCAGATGCGTTTATGTCGTACTGAATCAACATTAAGGTAGGACGTATACCAAGTGTAACGTCTGTAGTAACAGTTGCACTAACATCGAAGTCGATTGACGTACTAATAGTTCCATATACCATCTTTTGAGCTGAATGAATTGCGACCTCGGTTAGCGATTGAACTGTACCAATACGTGAGACGAATGTAGGAGGAGTTAATGTAAGGGCACCACCGGTAGATAAGAAGACAGGTTCACCTTGTATTGTTCTCATCTTCACCTTAAATCTGTAATCGGCAGTTGCATCGGCTGTCCAAGTAGAACCACTGTTTGAAGACACGACTCTTGTCCCACCCGCATATACATCGGTGTTTTGATAATTCCAAGAATAGTTATTACCGGCAAGAGCAGCCGCATTACTGAGTACGATAGCATATTCGGTACCAGGTGTAGTTAGTAACACCGGAGACAGTACAAACTCGTTATCGCCATTCGCCATGTTTGCTGTACTCAAAACGCCACTGGTCAGTGCGGCACCAGTGGGTAAGCCTCCAGAAGTAGCATAAATTTCTGCTGTGTAGGTACCAGTCGGTACGCCATTAGAAGTAAGATTTAAAATAACTGACCCAACATTTGTCTCGTTTGTAGCTGGAGTGAATGTCTGGCCTCTCCAGTTCGTGCCAAACACCTGATCGGTTGTAACATTGCTTGAACCATTCTGTTGTGCTGTAAAGAAAGTTCTTCCCTGACTAAGTTCAGATGCCAGACTTGGCACAGTGACAACTGACCCCAGCGGAGCATAGTTGAATGTATTGCCCGCACCCGCCGCTGAAGTGGTGGCAATACCCGCAGGGACAAATGCCGTATTCAAAGCAGCCGATGAAGCCACGCCCAGTCTCTCATTATCGAACGCGACGGCATTACCACTAGCTATCGCCGCATTTGCAGTACCAACGGTGTTTAAATTTTCAATAACAAGTGCGCCGAAATTAATAAAACTTGAGTCAAGTTGACCACTCCCATTAAGCACGGGTACCTTACCAGCGTCTGGAGCACCGGCCGATGTGGCAACAAATGTTGTTGTATCGGTTAGATCAATACTGATTGTACCAGAAGAAACCGTAACACCATCACCACCAACTACACCGGCACCAGTACCGAAAGGCGTACTAGATACACCATCGTTTGAAAATATCCATTGGTTGGTAGCAGCATCATATCTAAAATAAGGTTTATTAACGTCAGCATTAAAGGCAGCAACAGTTATATCAACATCAGTTCCATTACCAATGTTCCAACTTGTTCCACCGGATGCGATTCCACCAGTCATAGCTGCAATCATGAGCTGGAATAATACCGCGGAGACGTTACAATAAACAGGACTGTCTTGGTCAAAAGCGGCTGCAAGTGTACCGTCGCCAGTTGTGTAATCAATTCCAGACAATCGTACGCCTCTTATAACCCCAGAGATTGTCAATCCGTCAACACTAACAGAGCCAGGAGGAGCATAGAAAGTCTCCACATATCCGCCGGCATTCTTCATTCCCCCTAAGAAGTTACCAGTAATTACAGTATTTGTTTCGTCCTTAAACGGTGCTGTAAGATTAAGCGTTGTATCAGAAGCGGTGATAGGAGATGCAAGTCTAGGATTAGGAGCTTCTGGCCTTTGCCATTGGCCTATTTCTATATCTGCCGGAAACATTGTTGCGTCTGCCATATCTTTTTAGTTTATTCAAGTAAATTATAATCCTATTTGCAATTACTATTAAGTTAATTTGACAATTTTTCTTCGTCTGATTTGAGCTTTAATTCTGCCCATCATAGAAAACCAGTTAATAATATGAGGCACCTTGTCATTAGTAGTTAATCTAATACGTACTCTTTGGAAGTTAGATATACGGACAGAACATCCGTCAAAGCTTTCCACTACGTTAGCAACATCGACATCGCCACCCCATGAAGACGTACCCCATGAAGCAACGCCAAATCCATCACTGATATTGTTACCGCTCTGAACAGTCCAGAGCCACGTAGTTTTATCAAGGACGAAGTTTCCATTTCTGTCGTATATATCAAACGCTATCTTGACCTGTGTGCTGCTTGACAAGAATCCCTGTATGAAGAATCTCGTTAGGATTTGTCTTGTCTCCAGATTACCCATCTTAATCTCTTGATAGAACTCAGTCCAAATTTCGTCTGTGTCGTCCTGATAACCAGAGAACACTTTATAAAGTTTTGTAAACAAGGATGAGCCAGCATAAGGAACGCCCAGCACATCAACAAATCTTGAAATATTCCAGCCACTAAAGAAAGAAAAAGCCTTAAAGTCTAAATTGTAAACAATGATCAGATTATTAGTATTGGAGTCCTTGGCACATGTTATGAGTATGAGCTTTCTAGTTGGGTCATATGCAATATCAGAATTAGAAAAGTCTACATCGTCAAAATATGTGTTACCAAGCAATACGCTTTCTTGGACTTCTTGTTGAGAGAATGGAACATTGCTTTGTCCAAGCGACATTATATTCCACAAACCTGCTTCGTTAACATAGAACAACCCCTTATCAGTCACAAGAGAAGCAGCTCCTCCAAAGTCTTGTTTCTGCATCACGGTTGTATCAACCTTGGTAAGGACACCACCAACATCAATCGAGTCAATTGTAAAAGCCCATTTGCCGAAATCCCCAAACACTATAATATTGTTTCCCAAAAACTCTATAGACCTTACAGGGCCAGCGTTTCTGTAGCTGACCTTTCCAGCGGCAGTGGCAGTCGTACCAGTAGTCCATCCGTCAAACGGTGGATTTACTCCAGTATCTACCTGCGCATAGTAAGTACCAGCTGCATCGTCTCTTAATCTTCCGGCAATAATTCTATTACCAATTACCTGCAATACTCCCGCTACAGGAGCAGCAGCTATTGTTGTGTAAACAAAACTAAGTGAACCATTTACCGTGGCTGAACCTCCAGATGAATCGGTTATAATTTCTCCGTTTTGAAATGTACCACTTATAGTACCAAGTGTTAGCGTACCAGTCACGCCAGCATCAGCATCTTCCAGTATTACAGCAGTTGCGCCAGACGTACCACCTGTAAGTATAGCTCCTAGTGTAAAGTTAGCTGTTTGCGCGTTATAGTTAAGAGTTTGAGAGATACGTCCTATCTTTTCATTTTCGTTGGCGACAAAGAAATAATCACCATATCTCTTGCCATCAACACTCGTAGCAGCGGCGGAATATGTATTTACCACGGTCGATGTGCCGTTAGATATTCTAAATATAGCTACCTTATCAGAAAAAGCATAGACTATTAAGTCATCTGTATATGCCTCTGCCATTAGAACCGGCTGTGTCACCACTGAGCCGAGTACCGACTGTAATCCCTCTCGCTTGATCAAACCGCCATCTGTTGTGATGTAATAATTTTTAATATTTAAAGCAAACTCTGGAGATAGCAATTGTGGAAGGTCACGCAGATCAACTCCACGCTTACCTAAAAAGGATGTAGCTTGTTGGTTATTGTTTCTGATTTTCGCTCTAAGTGGTTGATATGTCATTTAAAAAACATCAAATTGATTTTCTGTGTAGTAAACACTAGGGCTTACCCTTATATGGTCTAGTATCTCACTAAGCGCTCTCACAAATCTCGCATCAGCAAAAGACTCCATTCCCACCTCCTCATCCCAGTCTGAGTAAAGAACATCTAGTGCTCTCACAATATACAGCCTAAACTGAGACGGTATTATCTCTTGTCCTAGCGCTGTCTTGTCAAAAGTGAAGTAATCAGATAAAGAAGTAAATTCTGGAGGAGAAGGGTAATATCTTAACAAATATTGTTTATTCTGAGTCGGTTGCGGTGTGAATACTATATTGCCATTATTCAAATAATAACCCCACTGACTTGATCCAAATGGCACATAGTTAACCGGTGTTTCCGACACAATACCGTTGTTGACTTCATATAGACCCGTACCCCACATGGTTAAGCTGTCTATATTTGTTGGTAGCGCATATGTATCTTGGTTGGCTACAACGTTATAGTTTTGAGTCTGATAAAAAACATCTGGAGATGTATGAGCTAACTTCCTCCAAAAGAAATGAAGCAGGTAATTACACCACTCAATGAACGTCGTATTGTCGACGTCAGAGATATCCTTTTTCAATCTCGCGAATGAGTCTTTAACGTTTTGTAGTGAGAGAGCCATATATTTTAGTAGCTATATTTCTTTCTTGCCTTGGCAGCCATCTTCGCCATTTTCTTTACACCATGCTTCTTAATCCCAATCGCGGCAGCAACAGCAGCTGGATTCTTTGCCCCAGCCTTCTTTGCCTTCGCCATAATCTTTTTAAATCTTCCGCCTCCACCTAGCTTCATTGACGTACCCATATGTTTAGTTTGTTAAGTATTATTATTATGAACTTTGTGAGCATAGGCTCTCATCAAGTGTTGATTGGTCTGCTCGGATATCTTGACCTGATTATCAACAGATTCCTTAAGAGAAACGGTTGCCTTTGTGTTAGTATCAATTGTTGTCTGCATACTTTTGATTAACTCAAGCTGTTTCATGATTACGATTATCAGTGCTACCAGTGCGCCCATACCAATCCCTAATTGTCCAAATTCTTTGATAAGCTCCGCCATTACCGGTTAAGTTAAATCATACTCTTTTGCCGTTAGATTCGCTGTTACCTGCGTGGTAATATCCGCATCAGACGTAACTGTGTCAAAGCTGAATGCCTCGTTTATCTCGACACCATCTAGAAAACACCTCACTAATGCTGTCTCTGGGTCAAATGCTCTGTCTATACTTAAGGTTAGAACCATTGTTTATATTTTAGAAATTATTCTCTCTCTAATGCAGTCCATTCCACTTCACCGGTAAAGTTGGTTTGGAAGTTTATAGTGAATCCTGTCTTAGATACCGAGGTAGTATATGCCGGGGCAGTTGCATTACTCATAAGGGTTAATGCAATTCGTGGAGTTTTAAGAAATGCAAACGGGAATGTTACAGCTGTTTTTTTTGACGAGACAAACGTACAGCTTCCACTTTGCATGTTTCTTCCTTTCACCAGAATGTCGTCAGCCTTAAAGTCGGCTCTTTTTTGTTGGCCTGATTCTTCATCTATCCCGATCATTTTTAAATTAGCCATATATCTTTAAATTAAATATCCTATCAGGTCTACCGCTAGAGTTGCAGTCGTTGCAGTATAAGCTGTATCTATACCGAATTTAATAACATTTGTGGCGGCTCCGCTTGCCTTAGTCCCTAATGCGGTATATTGAAAATGCTCACTTGTTGCATCAAGTCCAGTCAAAGCTTGTGAAGTGTAAATATCATCCTCACCGGCGGCTATGCCAATACCAGCTATCCCAACGGTTGTGAAACCAGTAATTGCAGTTAAACGCACAACTGCTCCAATTATTATTGCTGTTTTCCCGCTAGGCACTGTGTATAAGTTTGTCGTCCCTGTTGCTGTTCCATCAATTCCCGTAGTAGTAGACAAAACCCCCACAGCAGACAAACTGTTTCTTGCGGCTTCTGCTGTACTTGCTCCTGTACCACCATCTGCAACCGCTACATCGCTACCCCCTGATACATAAACCGTTCCAGAAACATTCTGTAAAGTTAAGGTTTTACTTGAACTTGCCAAAGCTGAAGTATCTAGACTATAAATTAAAGCGGTACCTGCTTTGAATATTTTAACAATGCCGTCAACTCCGCCACCAAATCCCGCACCAGGTTTAATTTCTACATCTCCACCATTAGATACACCCGATAGAGCACTCCCACCTTGAATACTTATTTTACCAGCACCGCCACCACCCGAAGCTGGACCGTTGCCGCCTGTCAAGTTTACTGATCCTGACACTGTATTATTTCCCTGACCACCCGATATAGTTACCAAACCACCTACGCCCCCAGTACCAGCGGCGCCAGCAGTTATAAATATATGACCACCTTCGCCCGCTGATGCTCCTCCTACTCCACCAGATATAGCTATTTCGCCACCTGCGCCAGTTGTATTCCCGTTACCAGAAACAATGTTTAGAAACCCACCTGAAGAAGTTGCAACCGTTGCATTAGCGGCAGTCAAATCTAGACTTGAACCGTCACCCCCTGAGTTTATATCAACACCCGCAGGCCCAGCAATACTTGCGATTTGAGTCATTGAAGTAATATCGCCATTTGCTCCACTTACAGCTGCCGACAAGTTCGTCCTTGCATCTGATGCTGTAGTCGCACCAGTGCCTCCCTCTACTACCTCATATTTTGTTCTAACAATTGTACTCATATTTAAAAATTATGGTTTTAAGATTCTTTCAGGGAAATCAGTTGCACTAAACGCTGCACTTCCCGCTAATGCCCCATCATTATTAGAACTCGATAAATCATTCGCAGTTGAACCAGACCCATCATTTAACGGCCAAAACAATTTACTGCCTGTCGGGATTATGTTTCTATAATACAAATCCTCAATTTCAGTACTTGATAAAATACGATCGTAAAGCAACACTTGCATACAATCTCCTTGGATAGGGAAATTGTTTGGTGATGAGTCGAACTTGCAGACAGCAGGCGTTGTGTCAGACAAAGAAAGTGTTCCTGCTGTGTTAGTTTTGTTGGGGACAAGAACGCCATTGATATAAACTTTTGACCCAGCAAAAGGAGAAAGAGTAGAATCTTTAGTTAATATAAAATGCATCCATTCATTCGGATGCCAAACATTCCTTTCTGTCACAACATCTTGAAGTCCTGCATGTGAATTAGATACTGAGCGATAATACTCTAATGCGCCATAAAGCGTCCCCTCGTTCATCAAAAACGATTGCGCGGTTCCTCCTGTTGGGCCACCGATTCTAAAAGGACACTGCAAACTTACAGGGTCAGATACCTTCACCCAACACGCAAGTGAAATATCAATATTACCAGTGCCTATCCCGGCATTATTCATAGCTTCTACAACTGCATTGCCTGCAATTGTAGAGTTAACACTTCCCCCATTTTTACGGATAATATATCTAGGCATTATGCTATTGTTATATACTTAGGTTTCTCGGTCGGATCTCCAGGTTCTGGATTTGGCTCAACTTCAGCATTCCATTCTTTACAAGCTAACATGATTTTATTATGAATGTCTTCCCCAATCGGAAAGAAATAATTATACCCTTCAGTTTTTCCTGTATCTGAAAAAAAGAATCCATCCACACATGTTCCATCTACTTCATCCATAACAGCCGGATTTTCGTTGACAATCATGTATTGGGCCATTTATTTATATCTTATGTGACAAAATACATCTGCTGCCGCTCCTGTCGTAAACGTCCCCTGCGTAGTGGAAAAAGCCATATTGATACCAGATGAGAAAGACTCACCACCTTGTCCAAAAAAGTCTGTACCTAATATGACTGTCCCGTTTGTCGGCACAGGTATGCTCACCTGAGGGATCGCACCACCTGCAACTGTACCAGCCGAATTATGAAGTTGTAAGAATCTTTCAGACGCATTAAGGTTCTTAACCATTAAACTAAACACGTTCCCAAGACTTGCTTTTACATTGACATTTGCTGAGGCTCCGAAGTTTTGGAATTGTGTATAAGCGTACGTTGTAGCTGCTAGAGGTTTGACTTGAACACCTAAAACTTGATTAGTTAAATCTTCACCTGCAATAGTAGACTGCAATGTAACCCTCAGATTTCCATTTGAATCTGCCTGTAAATCCGCACGGTCTCCGCTTGCATAAGTTGGCTGTACAAGATTATAAACTGCTCCCACTTTCACTGGCGCACCAGCATCTACTCCATTATCCGAAATGTTACCAACCACTCTTTGATTGCCAGCCAAATCAACTGCTATTGCGGAATAATCACCATCAGTAGAAGTGCTAGTTGCATTTGTATCATTACGGACACCCAAAGACATAACACCAGTATCTCCTGATGCGTGAACTGCATCTTCAGCCTTACCAAGATGAGCAGCTGAAGTACCAGGAGTTACTGAGGTAGTAACTGAGGAAACTGCCACAGTTCCACTAACTGGTTGTGTAGTAGCACTACCATCCACTAAAAGTGCACCTGCTGCTGTAACTTGAGCAATGTCTGTGCCATCTGTAATTTTAGTTTGTTGAGTGCCGCCTGTAAGCGTTGCATCTAAAGCTAATCCTCCAGTTGTGCCAATGTTTGAAGTAACTGTGCCGTCTACTGTTATTGAGTTGCCACCGTCCTGTATGTTGACAGCGGAAGCACCAGCAGCATTATTCACTGTGACATCTCCTATATCTACTCCAGGCTGAGCTGTTGCCAAAACGCTAAGTTCATTCGCTACTGTAACATTTGTGCCTCTTTCGTTACCTGCTGCGTCTCTGATCTGTGTATATAAATTTCTATTACCTGACATCCTCAAAGCCCCTCCATCTCCTTCGTCTACTGAATCAGGAGCTGTATCATCAAATACCGCACCAGCTGGAGTAATACTTGTAACTGCTGGAGTGAAAGCTGTGTCATCTACCATGGATGTACCACCACTCGAGCCAGTAACCCTCAACGCACCTGTAGAATCAGTCGTAAGTGGAATGTAATCACCTGTTGTACCCGCGAGAGGTGTACCCGCATCATTGCGTACTGCAAGCGCCATCGTGCCAAGGTCTCCACTTGTATGGGCAGTGTCTTCCGCAAATTGTTGACCTCCGCCTCCACCTGTTACCCTTAAGTTACCACTGGAATCTGTAGTTAAAGGAATATAATCACCATCTGCGCCTGCAAGTGAACCGCCAGCATCGTTCCTAACAGCAAGTGCCATAACGCCAGTGTCTCCTGACGTATGCGCTGCATCTTCAGCTTTACCCAAATTTGTTGCTCCTGTACCGGGAATTTGCGATGAAACAGCAACTGTACCATCTACAGTAATAGAATTTCCACCATCTTGGATATTGACCGCGCTTGCACCTGCTGCGTTATTTACAGTCACGTCCCCTATGTCAACACCAGGTTGTGCCGTAGCAAGTACATTAAGTTCACCTGCTGCGGTTACTGTAGCGATATCTGTTCCATCAGTAATCTTAGCTGGCCATGCTCCTGCTGTAGCTGCCGCAGTTCCCTGATTCGATATTACAGTACCATCCACAGTAATAGAGTTACCCCCGTCCTGAATATTAACTGCTGATGCACCAGCTGCATTTGTGTTCGTAGTTGATACTGACGTTTGGTTGGAGGCTATGACTACTGGTACGCTATTCGCCATGGTCTGTTGCCCATTCTCAATTGCATCCCCACTACTATCTTGTATTTTTACTTTTGTTAAAAACGCCATAATATAAATAATTAATAAATAAACCAGTTAGCTCCATCAGAAATAATTCCAACTGCGCCATAATTACTATCAATAATAAAACTAGCGTCTCCATCAATTGTCTGTACAAGAACAGGCGACAAAGTAATATTGTTTGTTTGCGCTCCTCCACTTTCATCTTTAATAATAAAATATTTTCCGTCACCAGCAGTAACAGCGCTTGGTAGGGTTAAAACACGAGGTGCAGCAGTTGATGTCACACCAATATATTGATCTGAAACTAATATTGTATAGTCCACCGCCGTATGAACTGTAGACAAAACGGTGGTGCCCGGGATATTAGCTGTATTTATAAAGTCAGCAACTGTAATTTTCTTGGTAATGGGTACACCACTTGGGTCATCCACTATACACAACAGATCATCGTCTGAAATCGTTGTGGTCGCTGGTAATGCACTTATTTTTGTGTCTGCCATTGTTTTAAATTTATGAGCTTTGTTCTTTCCTTAAAAAGTTACCATTCTCTTCCAGTAGCATATCTCCCGTTTCAAGCAGTATCCTGAAAGTTCCAACTGGTACTGAGCCACCAGGCACCTCCATACCGCTCCCAACAAATCCAAACCAAAATTTATATACTCCAAACATATAATTTTAGAAAAATGCTACTATGCCTGTTGCTGTTGTCCCTGTTGATAATATCTTGTCGGTTGCAATTGGGTATACCGCACCTGCCGCTGCAAGGGTAAAGATAACAGTATCATCCAAGTCATTCTTCACAGTAAGATCGCCGGACACAGCCACATATATACCTTTAGTCTTAGAAGGTTCCCCGTCATATTTTAGTAGTTCAGTATCAGAAGGTGTGACTGCAACGAACTTATACGAAGGGTCAATTGATGTTCCACTTTGAGCCATATCTTTTAAAAGTTAATTTATACAATTCTTGTGATTGCAACCTGTTCAGTTCCTGGATTAACATCATTGAAGCTGCAAATAAACATTGATACTGTGCCAGCTAGTATAGGTGCAATAGGGCCAAGCGGTGAAACCATACCAGTCCCAAGATTCAGAGTAATATCTTCACCTGATCCAAAAGTAGAAAAGTTTAATATGAAAAGTTGAAAGACAGTACCAGCTTGTACACCAGGAAGTTGTGCTACTAATTCTGCTGCAGTTGGCGTAGTGTCAGTTCGTGGCGCACCATTTGGAAAACGAGCAAAACCTGTCATTGGGGCCATCAAAAATAAACTCGCTAAATAAGTTACGTCATTAGGATCAGCAACAAATGAAGGAGTAATGACCGGAAAAACATTCGCAAAAGCAGAGCCACTCAAACTTAAGCTACCAGCTAAACTCAAACTGTTAATTTGGGCACTTTCAGTTACCAGTTCTAAAGATTGTATCTTATTAGCAGACACTTGGTATGCATTTGTTTCCCCGCTGTATCGTCCCGTAGTATTAGACATATTTTAATTGATTAAGTAAGGGGGAGGTTTACTCCCCCTCTAATTATGTGATTATTGGTAATTTACTTAAACTACCAGAATAATGTGTTACTTGCCATTTTTCACCGTCACAGTAGAGCTCTGCATAGTTACCGACTGTGTCTGGAAGATCGACATATTCTCCAGTATCAACATCACCGTTTAGTGCAACAACGCCACCTGGATATGGATAGATACTTATGTTTTGAGCATCAATAATAGCGAATCTAATAACACCTTCACGGCTTTCAACAGGATTAGGTAAAGTAACAACAAGCGCACCACCGGATCCTTCATTGTTAATAACTGTAAACAAGTCATCTTGTGTTAATACAGTGTCACTAACAATTGCTCTTACTGGCGCATTTGCGCAATCAATGAAAGGTACAAACACTAAGTTTACGCTTTCCACTGATCTAACTCTGCCGAGAAATCCTGGATTCTTTAAAGGCATGTTTTTATTTGGTTAAGGATTAAGCGTTTACTGTTAGCTTGTATAGTCTTCGTGCATCTCTTGAGAACACTTTAGTGCCATACAATTCCTTGCCCTTTAGATACACGCCAAATTGTTTAGGTTTAGGTGTAGTTTCAAGAGTAGGCATGATTTGTGCAGCTAAAGCGATTGCGCCTTTAACTCCAAACAAGATAGAAGTTGTTTCAGTTCCGAAAAGGTTTGAAGCAGAAGCAAATGAAGAAGAGGCGTTGATTTTGCCAAGACCACTCAAGGTAGCTACATCAGCAACGAATGCAGATAGAACAGCTCTTTGATTTTTAAGTACGGTTCGGTTATCAGAAGACACATCAACGAAGCCTGTGCCAGTACCGGCGATAGCGTTGATAGTATTTGTCTGAGTACCAGCCACACCGCCGGCAATTGTGATTTCACCAGGATTAGCAGCAGCCGCTACATAAGTCCATGTTACTCCCCATATAGTGATAGTATCACCAGGAGTTGGGTTGACAGCTAGTGTGAATGGCACAGAAGAAGGGATGTTATTTGAGCAGTACACGTCAAATCCATGAGCGAATCCTTCAAATCCATTTCGTAGAGTTGAGTCAGCCACTTGGAAACCATTTGCTACAAAAGTTGAAGCAAGAAGGTTCTTGAATTGTGGGCCCATGATAGCGAATTTCTGCATACCAGTTGTGTATGCGTTGGCTTGGAATAGAGAAGTATCTGCATCAAGCATAGCTTGATACATAGAAGAACCGTTTAGAGTTCCACCTACTGCAGATAAAGCGGCAGTGTTAACGCCAGTAGTAATCAGCGTTCCGTCCATGTTATTTCGAAGTTGATATGCCATCTGCTTAGACATAGCTAATTGATAATCAGCTTCAGCCTGAGCTCTTTCCATATCGTCGATGTTGACCAAGACGCCTTTCTTTTGATCGATTGTAAGAACAGAAGATACAGCAGTCATTGGTTGCTCAGTCAAATCAGTACCTGGAATGTAGTCTTCTAGGTAGACATCTGAAAGAGTTGGGAATTCAATTTCTTGACCAGAACGTTGAATATCCACACTAAATTTGGTTCTTGCGACTTCCATCGCAATTAACATATTGTTCAAGTAGTCCTGAACATATGGTTCCCATTTTTTGGGATTTAATACACTTAAATTATTTGCCATAGTTGTTAAGATTGTTAGTAATTCACAATGCTTAACAGACCAGCTACACTATGATTTTGGCTTTATTTCCTAGGGCCTCTGTTGTTGGAATATCCCCCCTTGGCTAAAAGCTTCTCATAAGCAGCGACTCTACTCGTAGAATCTCCTTTACTTACGAAGTCAGGATCTTCTACGGAAGGCTCTGGCTGAGTGGCGTTTCCGACTGGAATAGCCATCTTCTTTAGTTGTTCTCTTTTGAAACTATCAGTTGACTTTGAGACGACCTCATAGAACTCAATAGCTTCTTCAAGCGCAGCAACATTGCCAAGGCCCTTGGCTAATAAAGAATTAAACTTGGTTTGGATAAGAGCTTGATCTTCTGAGTCAAGACCTTTCTTGTTGAGATCATCACGCATTTTCTCGAATTGAGATTTTTGTGTATTGATACTTTCTTCTTCCCTAATTTTTCGCAGTCTGGCATCTACCAAAGCGTCAATATCTTGAGACTGTTGGTATTTACCTAACCTCTCGGCAAGTAGGCTTTTGGCCCATGCCATAGCGGGAGGAAGCTCATCAAGGCTGGCTTTACCAGAAATGATTTTGCCCGTCCACGAATCAAGCATCTTTTCTTGATTAGCGACAGTAGCGTCTTTTTTCTCTTGCTCACCTTGTTTGGTGTCACGAGAGTCTCCTTCTACCTCAGAGGTATTTATACTGTTTGTTTCGGCCTCAGATGAGGCGTCAAACAACTCAGTTGTTGACTGTGTAGTGTCAGACATATTGTTCTGTTATTTAAAAAGATCATTGCGGATTCATTGTAGTATCAATATTCAGCTAATTCCATTTCTTTATCTATTTGTTCTTGACTCTTCTTGGAAGTGTATTCCTTATAGGCGTTCTCAAAGAATGTAGGGAAAATCGCTAAACCAACCTGAAACTTATCCATCTGCATGGGAGTATATTTTTCTGTCATGGCAAACTCCAACAACTTCGTCTCAAAAATAAGTTGAAGGTTGTGACCATGCTCTTGCCAGAACTCGGCAAACTCTCTAAGAGCTTTCTCCTCCCCCAGTAGCTTCTCGTGGTAACTCGCTTGGGGTGTTTTGAGTTGTCTTCGCTGTTTCAGCCTTAGCCTTTGCACGAGATCGTCTAGCCGCTGTGCGAGCTTTTGGTACCACTTTAACGAATGGTTGTTCTTGTTTAGGTTGCTCATTGTGTTCGATTAATTCGTGATACAGAGGGTTGAAACGATTCTTGTAGATAAGATCTTCAATACCGTCAGCCTTGTATCTAATTTTGATAGTTTCCATAAAAGTTAATTAAAATGCGGCTACAGGATTCTTACGTGTCCTGCTGTTTATTTCAAGCACATCTGTCTCAGAAGGCAGGATACTCTCTGATAATTCTCCACCCGCTTGAGGACTCGGAAGGGCTGGAGGCGCTGGCGGCCGGAAAGAGGATGTATCTATCTCTGTGTCGTTGAGTTCGGCAATACGCTGCACAAGCGACAAGTACTGAGGGGAACCTGGAGGCAATAGAGGAAGCACCCTTGAGATCTGAGCTTGCCGCATAATATTAGACGGTATAGCGCCAGACCTTGAGTTAACCTTAATAAAATACTTATGCTTATTAAGCTCATCAGTATAATCTCCAAGCGTGAACTGATCCATTCTCATCATCTTTTCTCCAGTATCAATCTTGACTGGCATGTTAATAACAGTCTTATTTTTTTTGGAAATAAACTTTTTGCTCATGTCTAATAATATTTCCAAAGCAAACTGGAACTCAGAAGCATTGTACTCCATAATTTGTTTAACAAATGCATTAGAGTTTTCTTCCTCAGCGATAATTTGCGTAGCTGTAACATCACTACCTTTTTCGATGTCGTCAAGGTTAATACCAAGTCGTCTAATTTCACGGCTCATCTGGTCGTACAAGAATTGATACTCGTTAAGGGCGGACTGGGTAAGCAGGGACTGTGCTTGTACGCGTCCTGAACCCGGATTAGATGGGTCATATTCAAGTGGTATAAGTGGTTTTTTACCCTGTGATCTACCCTTAATAGCTTCACGTAGGGAGTTAAAGAACGCAGAAGCTTGTCCCTGAGGAACGTTAACAAGGGTTACTGGATAGACTGAATCCTCGGCGTGACCATACGCCATGTTCATAAGTTTTCGGTTGAGTAGCGCGAATCGATATAGCAGATTCCCTAAGCCATAATTGAAAAAACCTCTTGATGAAGGCATGCACATGAACTGTCCGATTGGGATATATGGCTTATTGTCCTTCATGAAAGGATACTTGTCACCCGTGACTTTATCTATCACAGTACAGGCGGAACCACCGACAATCACATATTCCTTTGTGTCAAGGTTGTAGTAATAACCAATTTCGGTTAAATCGTCTAGACGCGTAGTCTGTTGATAGCTTCTGCCGGTTTCAGCTTCTATATGTGAATCCATTTCTCGCGGGATAGTACCGCTTGTGCCGTTCTTTTTAAGTTTAGGATAGAGTCTAATAGCTTGTTGCCAAGACATGGAAAAGACAGCCAAAGCCTCAGTTGCGCTTCTGCCGTATCCGCCTGCTCTTATAGATGTAGCATAAGGGTCTACATACACATTAGAATTAGGAATTGGGTTGAAGACAATAGGTATATCTGAATTCTCTTCAGGATTGGAGCCGAATGTATAGAATCCATCCCCGTAAAGTAACTGATTCCAAAACACACCCCCTTTGTCGCGCACACCGGAAATAAGTCCAGACTTGTCAGCAATAAAACTGGTACCATAAGTCATAATTTTTTCGATTGCTTCTGGTCTACCGACCCCGTGCAGCTGGAAGTCTAGGGGTTTCATTTTGTTCATAGTGCGCCACATGGCTTGCTGAAGCATTTGAGCTGTAACCTTCATAGCGCCTGAAGGAGTAGCAATGTTGAATCCCTCCTCAAATAGAGAGGCTATAGCAATATTCTTGGTATCGTAATCTCTTTTAATTTCAACGTTGCGATTGATAAGATCAAGCATCTTCTTGACGGCAGGATCCTGCATACCGTTCACAACCTTGCCACTGCGATTGGATTGGGTTTCGTCCATAGTTATAATTGGTCATTTGTAGTCTCGTACATTGTATCACCAAGCACTTCATATTCCATGTTTTGACTTGACAGATTGTATTGTTGTATTGCTAGCAGCAGATCGTCTTTGACTTTGAGGGTTGGAAGCGATGTTGCAAGCGCCTGAAAAGCATCGGCGAAGTTAGACGACCAGTCATGGTAGGGTCTGTCCTCGAATACGCCACGTTCTTCTATCCAGCGTCTTCTATATATCCTCAGGGCTTCGATAAGTTTTGTGCACTTCTCAGCATCAAACCAGCATCTAGGCATAATCTCACGGGCCTTCTGGATGTCACGGTTCTTGTCATTGGTGCGTATGAGTACTTCCACCTCATAACCTTCATCCTTCAAAACTTGTGCAAAACTTCTTAAAGAGTCAGGAGCACGCTTGTTACCGTCGTGAGGTAGTTTCATGCTAGCGTACTTATAACCCCTCTCTTTGAGCAGGAAGACATAATAGTCAAAACCTTTGTTGGTGCCGTACACAAGATCAATAACCTTAATCTCAGCGCCCTTTATCTGATAGAAGATACCTACCTGTTCATCGTTAATTCCAAGGTCCCAAGCTACATATACTGGTTCATATTGCCACATGATAATATTACCTATCCTGTTTTCTGTATCGGCTTGCTTAATATCGCTCTCGAAATATGCGCCCTTGATAGAACCAGTCGCCCAATCGCCCCATCGCCACTGCCTCTTAAGATCATCTGGCAAACCTTCTAACCAAGAGACGTATGAAGGGTCAGCTTTTGATAAAGACGGGTTGTCATCGATAGTAGCGTGGATATAGACACGACTGCGTCCATCCCTCTCAAAAGGTATACCCATAGGCGAAGGGTCTATGAATCGTTTCTTTACCCACTCTTGGCCTACATTGCCCGGATTGCCAGTACAGAAAACCATAGGCTTTACGCCGGCAAGTGTAGAACGACAAGAGGATATGAGCTTGAGGTATGATTCCTCTGCTGGTATTTGGGGGAGTTCTTCAATAAGGATGCGCTGATACTCGTGACCCTGATACTTGGTATAAGAGTTGGCATCTTTAAGATGGCCGGTGATGATTTTATAACCACTAGGGAAATGAAACTCAGCCACTTGACCTACCTTCTTGGCACCAAAGTGGGAATATATAGCCTCAGCTCTGTCAATCCAGTCCTTAAGATCTTCAGAATACTTCCTTATAACAAGCGATCTAGCGTTGGGAGAGTCTTTAATGTAGAGCAACCATAAGATGCCCGCCATAGTCTTGCCGCCTCCTCTACCGCCACCATAAAAGATCTCATTGGCCGTCTGAAGTAGAGCTATCTCTTGTTTCCGGTGAGGACGCAATATCGTTGACTGGGACATATATTTGTAGTGGTTGTATTAAATTAATACCGTCTCCAAGATCACCCTTTGGAAGGCCATCTATGTAATTCCATATTAGTTTCATACTTGGAACGTCGCCTTCTTCTACGGCTTTTCTGTAGGCTCTTTCGACAAACACCCTTTTATTGGTCTTGGTTGTCTCTTTGGAGTGATTCTCCTTAAGAAATTGCTTCATTAAGAAAGTCAGAGACTCTTCCTCAAGTGGTCTTCCCTTTGGATTTCCTGACATTCCAGCTTTCCATTTATGGCCCCATACTCTACCCTTGGCAGATCCTTTACTCTTTTCCATGTTATTTCCTTGTTATACTAACGAGAGTATACAACTTAGGTGACATTCAATCAAATTATGTTACTAAGTCTGCGGTGATATTACTTGCAAACAAATAGCTTGATGTTATAGTCTTTTTGTACGGGAGAATTTGTATGGAAGCACTAACCAATCTGGGGGTTGGTGCTTTTTTTGAGTTGTGAATTATTCAAGATATTAGTATACTGTTTTTGCACAATCGCTCTTAAATGCCTTCCAACATTAAGATAGCGGTGAGCTCGGAAGGCAGCCGCTATCTTTTTTATTTAAATCTTATGCTAGACCTCACAGATCATATTATACGCAAAGCGTACTGTCTCAGCCTACACGAGTATGCAGTTCTAATAGAAATCTATTACTTGTCGCACAACAACAAGTTTGGCGGGTGGTGTATCAAAAGTAAAGACAACATAGCCGAAACGCTTGATATTGGTCGAGATACTGTTTTTAGCGCAATCAAGAAACTCGAAGCAATTGGACTAATAGAACGCGGCACCGAGTTAAAGAACACTATAAGAACAACTGATAAATTCAATTCCGTAGTATCTGCTCGTTCTGGATACGCCTTTTCCGTAAAGACTGAAGACGAAGAAATTAAAACAGTAGCTCCTGAACATTCCCGACTCACCGTCGGAAAAACCGACGCCCTACCGTCGGAAAAACCGACGCCCACCGTCGGAAAAACCGACGCTAATATATACATTAAATATATACAAGATAATATATCTTCTAAAGAAGATACTAAAATTAGAACCTATGGGAACCAGGATATCTCTAAAATGCTTGATGCTCTTAAGCGAACTATAGGGATAGATGCCTTTGCCGATTCCTCTATAGAGAGAAACATTGCAAAGCATTGTGTTACGTTAATGGATAAACTCGGCGTAGAAGAATTTCGCCGCCGGCTTGACATAATCCTTGACGATGGTTTTAAGCGGAGAAACTGCAATCGAATCAAGTATGTCTATAACGAGATCAAGGGATTTATTGACATAAAATCAAATAGCATTAATTCTTACTAGTATGACAAAAGCAATACAACAATACGAGCCACAGCTTCTTATTGAGCTAAAATGTGGACGCAAGCTAATAACAGCAAAGAAGCACGAAGAGGCTATCTTACGCGACATCGACAGCAAAAGATTCATACGAATTGAAGGGGTAACCGTCAATGTCCTAGAAATTAAAACCATTGAAGCAATGGGAGGGGAATACGACATTCTTATGGGGTTAACAGAGGATCAACGCAACAAAGCGTTAACTAGATTCAAGCAATACGAACTCAATACAGGTAACAAACCGTCCACCGAGTGGCGCTCAAAATGGATACAAACAAACATTCTTAAAACTTAAGCAACAACTCGATGAAGAAACTCGACATCTTAGATGGTAAGGAGAAGGCGATTATCGCTTATGCCTTATCAGACTTTCTTGCGACCACAGACTCTCTGGCCAAAAGCTTGTCAAAGATAAGTAACTCAATTTCAGCGGCACCTACCGGCATAGCAGATACGCTAGCAGACTTACGTGCTAACTCTATCATAGGACGTCAGCTATTCCAGAAGCTCGACCTCGGCTGTACCTGCGAAGAAGCCATGAACGAGAAACATAACGCGTCAACTGATTAGTATTGACCACTAGTACATCACGCGCTATACTCTAGTTCGAGATTAACAAACAATATGTACTCAGCAATTAGGACATTCAATCACTTCAACCACTCAGACGTTTACCAGTATCCGGTAGTAGACACACAGGAGAAAGCGCTTGAGCTAATGAAGAGGGCTATTAAGGATTCCGCGGAAGCGTTCTGTACTATGGACTTGGTATCTGCAAGAGTTGACATGATCAAGTTCTCTCCAACTCCTTATACAGATTACGAAGGTTATCCTGAATATTCTGACAAAGAACTATACTTTTGGAGAGTTGACAGGAATGGCACTTACACCGACAACATCAACATTAAGCAGTGGGAGAGATTTAACAATCCCTTATATTGCCGTGTATGATGAACTCTATATTCTCTCTTATCTGTTTCGCCGCCTGTTACTACTCCTCGAAGATTAAGCATGATCTGGTTGCTTTTATCATGTTAGTGATAGGTGTCGTGTTCCTTACCGCACGTTAAGCTCCTTACCGTAAGTTAAATTATAATATAAAAACATGAACAATATAAATACATTCACTACAGATATGGAGAGACGTGCCTATAGACAAGGAAGAATAGATGGAGCAGAAGACGAACGAAAGGAAATACTTTTTCAGATTAACGATCTTGAGACGCAGTTAACCATCCTTATCCAGCTAATACGTACAAAAATTAATAACGATAATTAATATGAATAACCCAGAATTCTTAATAGATTATCCAAGTTCACCAAACGGTAAAGCATATATAGGAACCGCCAAGAGGCCCCTTATGCCAATTAAAGACGGACACGGATTTGAGGGTGTTCTCCTTCAAGACGCCAGGAGAGAATTTATCCAGTGTGCATCATGTGGCGTGTGGCGAAAAATAATCACCCAAAGACATCTTCAAGCGTGCAGCCAAGGAATGCTTCAGACAACATCAGACTATAAACACAAATACGGCTTATACATGAAGCAGGGATTGGTTTCTGATGTTACATCACTAAAATTGACTCAGGCTTGCTTAAAAAATAAATCTAAAAAGAATTGGTTTACCTCAGCCACGCCCATACCAATCCCACAAAAGGGCTATATTCGATCTAAACGCCAGCATCAAAATATATATGGGACTTGCCCTGAGCAACTTAAGGCGAGAACGAAGGAGTTCATAGTAGCTAACAGAGAATTCCCAAGAAGTTCAAATCGTGGAGGTGCACTCTACAAGGCCATCTACCGCCAATTTGGTTCCATCAATGGCGCCCTAAAAGAATACGGTCTGCCTACTTTTGTGAAAATAGGGACAAGTTACACGTACACCTTCCCAAACGGTAAACAAATAAGCTATAACATTAATCGATTCAATCAGCGTGAAGCTTTTTTTGAAAAGATGATTGAAGAATGTGAATTTTTCAATGAAGAAAACCTACAAACAACTCAAAAAGGAACTGGATACCAAGTTCAGTCAATACGTCAGGAAGCTCAGAAGTGTTGACGGATACTGCGAATGTATTACCTGTGGGACAAAACTTCCATGGAACCGCATACAGGCAGGCCACTATATATCCAGAGTCCACCTAGGAACTCGTTGGGATACGCTCAATGTCCATCCTCAATGCGTAGCCTGTAACGTCTGGAAGAGAGGAGCTCATGACACATATGCCCTCAAGCTTATTAGCATGTATGGTCCAGACATACTTAACGACCTGAATACCCGCAAACACTCAAATACCAAGTTCACACGTTCCCAACTACAAGAACTAATTGATAGCCTGTCAACTCATCTCTCTTGATATTTAGTACAGCGTGTACTATACTTGATTTGTATTTTAACCCAGATACATGTCCAATATGACCAAGAACCTAGTTGATAGGTTCGACTACTACAAGCCAGTGATGAGACCAAGTGACCGTAAGTGCGGAGAGCAAGTTATTGCCCTGCTGGATTATGACGCCGCCGATACAGTTGACATAGAAGAACTGACAGAGATCATTAACTGGTATGAGGAAAACTGCGTAGCCTCTCATCCGTCTCTTCGGATAAAGGCCGAAGAGCTAAAAGCCCAATTCTTTAATTTACAACAAACTTTAAAATCATGGAAAAATTAAAAACAATCGAAATTCAGGGGAAACCGTATGTTACGGTTAACGTAAGAATACAGGCGTTCCGCAAGGATTGGCCAGAGGGGCAGATCATCACCCGTATAATAACCAGTACAGATAACGCCGCTCAAAGGGTAAAGTGCTTGATCTATCTTAAGCAAGAAGATAAACGTCCGGTTGCCGTGGGACATTCAGAAGAATATAGAAGCGAGAAAGGTATTTTTGCCGACTCAATTATAGAGGTAGCAGAAACCTCGGCGATTGGTAGGGCACTAGGGGTGCTAGGCTACGGCATAGACGAGGCTGTTGCTTCCGGTGACGAGATGATCGTTAAAACTTCAAAAGCCCCCAAAGTCGCAAAGCTGATGGCTAGGGATGGTTCTGGCGAACTAAAGAGTGGTCACAAGAACGGCAAGGAATGGTATGCAGTATTTGGCAATGAAGGCCCAAGATGGCTTAAGAAAGAGGAGTATCTTGAGCTACTGCCAGAGGTAGAGGATATGCCAAAGCCAGAATTAAATGATTTAGATTTTTAATGAAATTAGAACTCCATAACATACAGATAGGAACCATAAAAACCATGGCGGATGGTTCAATCAAGATGGATATATACACACGTGAATTATCGCCAGAGCAAATGGTGCAAGTCTTCGCTCTTAGGAAGCATGAAGGAGAGTTTGACCTTAGCGCTGTATACGATGGAGAAGCAGAGAGCAAGACCAAATCGGCACGTCTAAGGGCGGTGGTCTATAAGGCTTGGGAAATGAATACAGATAGAAGCAAGACATTCGAGTTATACTACAACGAACAAATGGAGAAAATAATTAACCACTACAAGGATAAGCTATGAGAGATCTAGGACATCGCATCAAGGAACTAATGGACAAACGCAAGATGAGGATATCTGATTTGGCTGCTCTGATGAAGGTACACCCACAAACGGTTAAGGCTTGGAGGGCTGGAGCTGTACCGTTACCGAAACACCGCAAACTACTGGTTATAATCTTCGAGACAAAGAACATTTTTTATGTAAAGGAAAACAATTAACAACTTTAAAAAATATGAAAATATATGCAAGACACGGAGATGTAGCCTTTATCAAGGGCAAGAACGACAAAAAGTTCACCAAGAAAAAGGATAAGAAGGTTGCTCTTGGCGAAGTTACCGGCCATTCGCATCAATTCTTAATGGATGGTGTGGATGTTCTGGTAGATGTATCTCAACCTAACTGGGGAAGAGCCCTTGAGGTAGAATCTCCAGTCGTGATAACTCACGAAGAACATAAGCCGATTCCGTTTGAACCAGGAGAGTATGTTGTAAGACACCAACGAACTTACTCCAGTGTTGGGCTGTCAAAGGTACTAGACTAATTAAAACAAAATGAATTACTCACAAAAAACAGCTGATCTAATTGAGAGAATGTGTAGAAATGTGGAGCGACTTGATTTTGATCTTAAGAAAGGCTTGGCCGAGGAATTGATTATGAAGACGTATGATCTATTTGGCCTCAAAAGACCTTTAAAAGTAGTTTGGTGTATAGATATTTTTGATGAAAAGTTTGCGAGGAATGCGAGGAATGCGTTGAATGCGAGGAGTGCGTGGAGTGCGGGGAGTGCGTGGAGTGCGTTGAGTGCGTGGAATGCGGGGAATGCGGGGAGTGCGTGGAATGCGTTGAGTGCGTGGAATGCGGGGAATGCGGGGAGTGCGTG
>Ga0247727_10003384_pt1 | contig 35259 bp, 21 predicted proteins | sample WisWelCaveWW1625_FD_202498 | JGI IMG/M metagenome (GOLD analysis project Ga0247727, IMG submission 202498) | Biofilm microbial communities from Wishing Well Cave, Virginia, United States - WW16-25 | ecosystem: Environmental > Aquatic > Deep subsurface > Groundwater > Cave microbial mat | place...
AGGCGCACCGCCTCGGCGCGCGCTTCATTCAATGCGGCAACGCGCGCTTGCTGCTGGCTCATCTCCGCCATCGAGGCCAAACCTTCGGCTTCGACCCAGTTTTTTTCCTGCGCCAACGCGCAAAGGCAGAAACAAAACGTTATTGCCGTACATGCCATTACTTTCATAGGGGAGACCGCAATTTTATTTTTTCTTTGTAAATGCATGGCATTATGCCCGTGCACCTTGCATGATCAAAAGGTCAGCACAATCCGTTCGGCATTCTTCGTGACCAGCGTCGGCGTTTGTTCGCGATCCCGCGCGCCGGCGGTGCGTTTGACGTTCGGTTTGAGATAATTGAACAACTCGCCGACGGTGATCTTTTTATCCGCATTGGCATCGGCGGCGCCCTGCAAGCCTTTCAGCAAGAAATAGGTGAAAATGCCATGCCGTTGTTCGGGATAGCCGCTGCTGATTTCCGCTTCACTTGCCGCCGCGAAGACGGTCAATTTTTCATAAGCCGCCGGGCCTTCCACTTTAATAAAAATCGGCCGCGCCTCGGTGAGCAGCATTTCTTTCTCGCGGCTTTGTCCGCTAAAACAGGCATCTAAAATAACCGTGACTGACCTGGCATTCAACCCGCCGAGCGCCTCGTACATCGCATTCAACGAAAAGCCGGTGCCGGCGTAGTTGGGGTCGATATCATAAGGAATGATGTAGGGACTTTTGTCTTTGAGATTCGGCGCGCCGTGGCCGCTGTAATAAACAAAAATATCGGAATTCGGCGTGGTGCGTTTGGCAATCCAACCGTCTTTCTCGAACAGCTTTTTGAACTCGCCAACCGTTGCGCCGTCATTGACCAGATAATAAACATTCCGTTCGGGAATGCCCAACACTTGCGCCGCATAATTGTAAAACGCCCCGGCGTCGCGCTCGGCGTAAGTGACCTTGGGTGCGTACTTGTAATTTTCGATGCCGATAATGACGGCGAAATCATCCGGCTTATTGTTCTTCGATTTCTGCAAAACAACGTCAACATCGGATTGCGACGCTTCCGCAATGGTTTTGATCTCCGGTTTGGGCCGCTCGATTTTGGCAATATTCACGTCAACGATATTGGCCGTGCGCTCATTCATTTTCAAACCCAAATCGACCGTCTTGCCGTAATCGCCTTTGGATTCGGTCAAAACGATTTTGATGGGAATGCTCGTTCCCGAATAACGCTTGCTCGTGAAAAAATAAAACAACACCGGCTTATAATCGCCCGGCGCGATGGCGGCCAAATCGATAACTTTGCCATTGTCCGGACATTGCAAATTCGGATCAGTGCCTTCCAACCGAATCGTCGCTTTCACTTGCTCGGCGGCACCGGCGCCCAAATTTTGCACGAAGGCCGTGACCACAATCGACTCGTTCGGCTCGATAATGGAATTGCCGTTGCCATACGCATCGCCTTCTTCGCGGTCATTGATGGCAACTTTTTCAATGCGCATATCTGGCGCTTCAAAAGCTTTGGTTTCAAAATTAATCCGAACTGGATCGGCATCAAAGCCAAACTCTTCTGCCGCCTGAATCCGAAACGTGCGTGGCAAGCTGGCGATTCTTCCCGCAGCGGTGATCGGAAAAGTAACCACCGCCGAGCTTTTGGCATTGACGCGCTCCACCACTTGCGTCGGCGTGTAGGTCAATCCTTCCGCCGATGCCAACGGCGAGAGCGAGACTTGAACATTCTGCGCTTCGCCCCGGCCTTTGTTGGCAAGCGTCAACTGAATCTTGCCGGACTCATAGCCATCCAAAGCTCGGTTGCCCGACGGCTCAATGAATTGCACATTTTCGACCAACAAATCAGCGGGGAATTGCGGCTGGGTGTAAAAGGCTTTCGTTGGAACGATGATCGAAGTATTCGCCGAATAGCCTCCCTCAGCAGAAACCTGAATGGAAAAGTCGATATTGCCTTTTTCCAAATTTTGATCGGCGTTTAAATTAAAAGAAGATGTTCCTGAACTCCCCGCGGTGATTTTGCCAACGAACCTTGAACTCTCAAAAGAAAAGCCAACGATTTTGTTTGTCGTGGAGAGTTGAGCTGAAATTTTCTCAGCATCACCCTTGCCAGAATTTTGCACTGTAATGCTGATGGTACCGGTTTGGCCGGCTTTGAGGACGCCATCTTGCCCTGAAAATGCGGCGGTGATGGAAAGCTCAGGCGGATAGGGCGGTTTAATCGGTGCAGTGGAAGACACAAAATTTGCGCCACTGATAAGTTGACCGTTATAGCGGCGAGATGGGGAAGAATCATACGCTGTCTTGCCGCTTGTCTCGTTAAATTTGTAGTAAGCCACCAAACCTCTTTCGGTGCCGGAGAGTTCCTTATTCATATTTTCTTGAATTTCGACTGGCGATAGAGCGCGGTTCCAAATCCGCAGCTCGTCGATTTGTCCATTTAATTTGCCGTCCCATTCCCAACTATGACCGTCGGAACCATTGATAGACATATTTTCAGGAAATGCTTGCGGCTGGCCTATACGTATCGTTGCCTCTAATGAACCATTAACGTAAAACTGAATGGAATTTTGCGAAAGAATTCCGGCAAGATGTGTCCACGAATAGAGTGGTAGAGTTTTTCTGCTATAAGCTTTCTGGGGTCCGCCATCCCATACATAAAAAAATACCTTTCCGGATGGTTCCAACACAATTGAATTTATCCACTCCGCAAAATTTTGATATGAGCCTGAATTAAAAGTAAAAAGGAATGTCGTCCGAGCAGGCAAGGCATTTGGATAAACCCAAAGTTCTATTGTGCATTGTGAACCTATCGCAGGAGCACTTGAGAAGAAAATATCGTCTCGCCCATCTAATTTTAAGGCATTCCCTTGCGCCCGTGTTTCAATTACGGATATACACAAAAGTATGAGAAACAGAAGGCTCACACAAAAATTTATTCTCACCATTTTCATTGTTCTTTTCCTCCTCACCTTAAACACGAATGTTTTTACAAATCTGATAAGCTGAATCATTCAATACTTCACAAGAGTCATCACTTTAGAGCCACTCACCCTCGGCGTCTGCTCGCGATTGTGCAGCCGCCGCGTCCGGTACGGAAAGCCATCTGTAGAATTAGTGACATCGCCGGTGAGTTTCTGGATGGCCAACTCTTTGTCACCGTCAATTTCCGTTTCGCCGCGAAATTTTTTAAGAAGAAGTGCGTGAATAAACGAAAGGATATTGCCAACCGGGCCGCCAACGCCCGCTGGATGAGTATCACGCCCAGCGATGGTCGGGCGCCATTTGAGAATTATGACAAAATGTACACAGTTTTTTCCAGAAAGTCAAGCTGCTAAAAACAATTTAGCTGACAACAATTTAACTGACCGGTCGCTTTGAGCGACCGGTCAGTGTATTTTCCGCCAGTGATCAAATTCAACGTGTGAAATTTGTTGCATCCCTGCTAAAAGCAACCTATATTTTAATCGAGCCATAAAAAAATTCATTTGCGATAAGGAAAACCATGTCTGAACGAATTATTCGTGTTGGCCACAGTCCGGATCCCGACGATGCGTTTATGTTTTACGGGTTGGCCAGCGGCAAAGTTAAAATCGACGGCGTGCGCATCGAGCACGTGATGGAAGATATTCAAACCTTGAACGAGCGCGCGTTGCGCGCGGAGCTGGAAGTCACGGCGATCTCGGCGCATGCGTTCGTGCAGGTTGCCGAACATTATTGGATCATGCGCACCGGCGCCAGCATGGGCGAAGGTTACGGCCCGGTCATCGTGGCAAAGAAAAATTATCGTCTGGAAGATTTGCGCGGCAAAGTAGTCGCCACGCCGGGCCGGTTGACGACGGCGAATCTGTTGTTCAAAATTTATACGGACGGGGTGAAAAATATCGACGTGCCATTCGAACAAATTATCGACGCGGTGCAAACCGAAAAAGTCGACGCCGGTTTGTTGATTCATGAAGGCCAGATCACTTACAAGGAAATCGGCTTGCACAAAGTCGTCGATTTCGGCGAGGTGTGGCAGAAAGATTCCGGCGGCTTGCCGCTACCGCTCGGTCTCGACGTGGTGCGCAAAGATTTGGGCGAGTCCCTGGCGCGCCGGCTTTCCAAAGGGTTGCAAGACAGCATTCATTACGGCTATCAACATCAGGACGAGTCGATTCCTTACGCGCTCGAATTTGGCCGCGGCCTCGATCGGGCGCTCGGGACGCGGTTCGTCAAAATGTACGTCAACGAGGTCACCATCGACATGGGCGAACGCGGCCGGCAGGCGCTGCAACTGCTGTTTGACCGCGCGTTGCAGAAAAAACTCATTGCCACTCGCCCCGCGGTTGAATTATATTAACCGCCCAAATTGTTAATGAAATCGATTAGGGGCGTAAGCATTATTTTAGGGTGGGCAACTAACATGTCATGCCTGCCCAGCCGCAGGCCGAGGCTGGAAGCATCCAGTTGGGATCAAGCATAGTGCTAGATCGAAACAAGATTCCTACGAATGACATCTCTCTTCGCCCGTAACTGAGTTCTTTCCCGCGACGGACATTTCTCTTGACATTCCCACCAGCTTTTGATAAATTTGAGTTTTGTTGCTTCGATCTTTACAAAGTCCATCAAATTGTTGAAACCATCGTCACGTATACGCAGATAAAACGTTGTGGCCAGAGACGTGCAGCAGGTGAGCAACCAGCGAGTCTTCATTGCGTTAGGATCGAATTTGGGCGATCGTGCAGATTGGTTGCAACAGGCGCGAGAAAAGTTGAATGCGTCACCAGAAGTTCAAATCATTCACGCTTCGCCACTTTATGAAACGGCGCCGGTTGGGAAAATCGCTCAACCCGCGTTTTTAAATCAAGTCGTCGAGATTCGCGCGGCATTGGCGCCGGAAGATTTGCTCGCGCGGCTTTTGCAGATCGAGCTGGCGTTGGGTCGCGAGCGGCATGAGCGTTGGGGGCCGCGCAATATCGATTTGGATCTACTGGCATTCGGCGCGCATCAAATTCAAACGGCGCCTTTGCAATTGCCGCATCCCGAACTGCATCGCCGGCGTTTCGTGCTCGCGCCGTGGGCGGATATCGCGCCGGAATTTGCAGTGATTGGTTTCAACGCCACCGTGCAGGAGCTGCTGTGGCGCTGCCCGGATCAGGGACGCGTGCAACAATTGAACAACTGATCATGCAGCAAAATGAGAAACCGGGCAAGAGTGACAAACTAAAGTTTGTCACTCCGATGAGTCATTTTTAGAACAATCGAGGTATCCCGTTGCGACTGCAATACATCGCTATCGAGGGCGTCATCGGCGCCGGCAAAACGAGTCTCGCGACGTTGATGACGGAGCGTTTCGGCGGGCGCTTGCTGCTCGAGCCGCATGAAGAAAATCCGTTTCTGCCGGATTTTTATCGCGACCCGCGCCACTTTGCGTTTTCCACCCAAATGTTTTTTTTGCTGAGCCGCTATCGCCAGCAACAGGAAATTCCGCAACGTGATTTGTTTCATGAACTGCTGATCGCGGATTATTTATTCGCCAAAGACCGGATTTTCGCGTCGCTCACGCTCGACGAGCGCGAACTGTCGCTTTATGACAAAGTCGCCCGTTTGCTGGAGCGCGATATTCCACCGCCCGATCTCGTTGTGTATTTGCAATCCAGCACCGAGCGGCTGCTGGCGAACATCCGGCAGCGCAATCGCAGCTACGAAAAGCCGATGACCGAAAGTTACATTCGCGATTTGAACGAAGCGTACAATCGCTTTTTCTTTAACTATACCGCGACGCCGTTGCTCGTGGTCAATGCCACGGAAATCGATTTCGTGCACAACGCGCCGGATTTTGAAAGCCTGCTGGCGCAACTGCGTCGCCCCATTTCCGGCGTGCAATATTATTCACCCGTGAAGTGAGTGGGTGGCCGAGGCCTATTTTTTTATGAGGTAAATTATATGACAACTTTAGATCAAGCGCTTGATACAGCGATGCAGCTTCCCTATGAGCAAAAACAAATGCTCATTGATATTCTTTGGAAGCGGCAACTCGAAGCGCGTCGCGAAGAAATTGCCGCCAACGCTCGTGAAGCAGTTAAAGCTTTTCACGCCGGAGAATTAAAAACGGAATCAGTTGACGAATTGCTGATGCGACTGCACAACTCCGTTAAGGATCAAGATGACGAATGAGAGAGCTGAGATCAACTCCACAGTTTGAAAAAGCCTATCGCAAGTTTGTACGCCGCAATCCGGTTTTAGAAAAGAAGATTGACGAAGCCCTAAAACAGATGCGATTGGACGTGTTTACGCCAACACTTCAAACCCACAAGTTAAGCGGCAAACTTTTAGGATTGTCTGCTTGTTCTTGCGGCTACAACTGCCGTATTGTTTTCTCGATGGAAAAAGATTCGCAAACGGGCCAGGAATTTATCGTTCTGGTTGATATTGGAACTCACGACGAGGTTTATTGACAGGTAATTTTATGTTGCGCTTTCTATTCTGGGTCTGCGTGGTTTATCTCGCCTATCGCGTGATCAAGATGCTCGTGTTCAGCGGGCCGGCGCCAACGGAGCAAAATCAAGTGAAAGGCAAAAACCGCCATCGCGCGCTCGATCTTTCCAAGCTGAACGTGGAAGACGCGAAGTTTGAAGAGATCGATGAGAAAAGAAAAAACGGCAAATGAACACCTACCGCCGTATTCTCCGTTATGTGAAACCTTATTGGGCGCCGCTGGCCGGTTCGCTGTTCTGCATTCTCGCCTTTACCCTCCTCAGCAGCGCGTCGCTGATTTCGATCGTGCCGTTTCTGAATACGCTATTCAATGTTGCCAGTGAAAATCCCGCGTCGCAAACGCCCACGGAAGTTTTACAAATTCCCAATACGTTGGAAGAAAAAATTACCGCATTCAAAACGCAGATCGAAGCGTGGCTGCTCGCCGGCGAACGGCGGCTGGCGCTGTTGCGGCTGTGCGGCGTGATTCTCGGTTTGATTTTTTTAAAAAGTCTATTCGACTATCTGCAAGCCTACTGGATGGCGCACGTCGAACAGGGCGTCATCAAAGATATTCGCAATGATTTGTACCGGCATCTCAACGAATTGTCGTTGAGCTATTTTCATCGCACCCGCACCGGGCAATTGATCTCGCGCATCACCAACGACGTGACGCTGGTCAACGGCGGCGTCTCCGCCAGCTTTGTGACGCTGGTCAAAAATCCGCTCCTGATTCTCGTTTATCTCGGCATGGCGTTGTATTTAAGCTGGCCGTTGACGCTCATCGCGCTCATTATTTTGCCGGCCAGCATGGCGATTATTGGTTTAGTCGGCTCGCGCTTGCGCCGCGCCTCGACCCTGTCGCAGGAAAAAATGGCGGAAGTCACTTCGGTATTGCAGGAAACCATCAGCGGCGTGCGCGTGGTGAAAGCGTTTGCGATGGAAGAATTTGAGCAGCGCAAATTCCAGCGCGTCGCCGGCGATTATTTTAGATCGCTGCTGCACATCACGCGCGTCAGCAAGCTCGCCGGGCCGATGACGGAGTTTTTGAGCGCCATCGTCGGCGTCGGCATTCTCTGGTTCGGCGGCCAGCAGGTGTTGAGCGGCGGCGGGCTGTCGCCCGGCAATTTCATTTTGTTTCTGTTGGTTATTTTTTCATTGATGCAGCCGATCAAAGAATTGTCCTCGGTCAACACGCGCTTGCAGGAAGCCGCGGCGGCAAGCGACCGCATTTTTGCAATCATCGATCTCGCGCCGGAAGTCGCTTCCCTGCCCGGCGCAAAAAAAATTGACCATTTCAAACAAGACATTCGTTTTGAAAACCTTTCGTTTGCTTATGAAAATGAAGCTTCCGGGGCGCCGATTGAAATTTTACAAGACATTTCCGTCGGCGTAAAAAAAGGCGAGATTCTCGCGCTCGTCGGCCCCAGCGGCGCGGGGAAATCGACGCTGGTGGATTTGCTGCCGCGGTTTTATGATCCGCAACAGGGCCGCATTTTAATCGACGGCGCCGATCTGCGCGAGATCGACGTCAAAAGCTTGCGCCGGCTGATGGGCATCGTGACGCAGGAAACCATTCTCTTTCACGACACCGTGCGCAACAATATCGCGTACGGCTTGCAGGATATTGCGGAAGAAAAATTAATTCAAGCCGCCGAGGCGGCGAACGCGCATCGCTTTATCACCGAGCTGCAACACGGATACGAAACCGTGATCGGCGAGCGCGGCGTCAAACTTTCCGGCGGCCAGCGCCAGCGCCTCGCGATTGCGCGCGCGCTGTTGAAAAATCCGCCGATTCTCATTCTCGACGAAGCCACTTCCGCGCTCGATAGCGAGAGCGAGATGCTGGTGCAGCAAGCCATCGAGCGATTGATGATTAACCGGACCTCTTTCGTTATTGCCCATCGGCTCTCCACCATTTTGCATGCGCATCAAATCATCGTCATCGATGAGGGCCGCATCGTGCAGCGCGGCACGCACGAGGAATTGCTGACGCAACCAGGGGTTTATCAGAAGCTTTATAAAATGCAGTTTCGAACGTAAAGTAGCCCTGCCCCCTTGTGGGGCATTTTTGCAAAGGCAAATTTGTTGGTTCAAAAACGACCCACAAGCCCCGCTTTTCCTTCAAAATATAAAGGGAAGCGGGGCAAGGTGCCGAGACTACTTCTCGCCTTCTCGCTCCTGTCAAACCGTCATCCACGTTTGCAATTTTTGCACACCCCCCGCCACCCTGTCAAAGCCTGGCAGACCTCTCAGTTGAAATGACAACCATATAAATAATTGACGACACAATGACATAAAAACACACTGGCACAGCGGTTGCAAAGGGAATGGGTGCAGTCACAAAGTGATAAACAAAAAACTGAACCCATAAAACTTTTACAGGAGATGCAACCATGTTGACCAAATTCAATCTTGCCCCGGTTCCTTCGTTCTTCTCGGTTTTCGAGCGCCCGCTGTTTCGCGATGTGTTGGAAAGCGAAGAGAGCGTGATCACGTATGCGCCCCGCGTTGACGTCGTCGAAAACAAAGAGAGTTTCACCGTGCGCGCGGAATTGCCGGGCATGAAAAAAGACGAGGTGAAGCTGAAGCTGGAAAACAACGTGCTGACGCTGAACGGCGAAAAGCACGATGAAGAGAAACGCGATGCCGACAATTTCCATCTGCGGGAAACCCGCTACGGCAAATTCGAGCGCAGCTTCCGCTTGACCGACAACATCGATCGTGGCAACATCGTCGCCGATTACAAAGACGGCGTGCTGACGATTTCCTTGCCGAAGACCAAAGAGTCGTTGAGCAAAGAGATCGCGATCAAGATGAGCTAAGACGTCTTGCCGCAATGGCCCCTAAAATCGAGGGGGTGGTTTTGAAATCACCGTGAGCTTAATTGATAAAGCCGGCGTTAACTTGAAAAAAAGTTGACGCCGGTTTTTTATTTTTACCGGTCAAAAATCTACAAAGGCTTTATAGGCAAGTTGAAAACTTGAACCCTTACGCAGTTTTGAATAAAAAGCTTTTCCCCGCGGATAGATGAACCCAACTGTAAAAACCATATCCGTTGGGTTCATCTATCCGTTGGGCACTAAAAAATCAAAAAAAATTTCTATTTATTGGGCGCGATAGTTTATACCTATCCGGCGAAGCCAAATTTTCAATTGCCGGAATTCCGCTGCAAGAGCAGGGAGAGAAGAATGCGCATTGGCCGGGCTTGGCGAGGGCAGCACATAAACGCGCGAGGCGCCGATAATTTCCGTTTGCGGACCGAGCGCAACCTGGCGTTGAGCAGGAATTTGGAAAACCCAGCGGAAGCCGGTGACGCCCAACAAACAAACGGCCGCAGGGGAAAAATTTTTAATTTTACGCCGCAGCTTTTGCGCGTCGGCAATTATTTCATCCCGCGTTAGTTCGTCGATCTGCGCGGTGGCACGTTTGACCACATCGGTAAAACCGACGCCTTGTTCAAACAGAATTTTTTCATCGCCGGCTTTCACCTCGCGGCCAAAGAAATTCGCCTGCGACAGCGCGGGCCAGAAGCGATTGGTTGGGCGCGCAAAATATTTTCCCGTCTGCGCCGAATAAAGTCCGGGATTCAAACCGACGAAAACCAGATGGAGGCCGGGGCGCAAATAATCCGGCAACGTCAACATGGCCATTATAAAATCAACCCGCCGATTAAACCGGCAACCGTCGTTTGCAAAACGCCGATGAGCGCGCCGCCCATCACCATCACCGTCGGATAGGGGAAAGTTGCAAATTGCGCGAGCATGTTTGGGAGATAAATCACCAAACCCGTCATAAACCCGAAAAACGAGCCGTTGGCGTTTATTAATTAACGAACTTATTCTACAAAAAGTCGAACACATTTGCAAGAAGAAATTATTGAGTTTTGCACTAATAAAAAATGAAAACGAAAAGCGCCCTTTGGGTTGATGTCATTCAAAAGGAATCCTTTTTCAATCCAGCACGGCTCGGCGGGGTTCGCCGTAAACTGTGCTTGTTAACAAAAATTTTTCCCACGGATAAAAAGCGGCCCACGGATTCGTCTTTATCCGTGGGCCGCCTTTTATCCGTGAGTGAGAATCAAAACTTTTGCGCCTCACATCGTTTCCATCGCTTTAACCGCCACTTCGCGGCGCACCAGCGCTTGCTCCAACCTCACCCAACCCTTGATGAATTTCAACGCCTGCTCATCATTCCACACTGCTGCACCGACGAGATGGTTTTGTTGGCGATACCATTTTAATGCAAACCAAGTCGCTTGCGCCGCTTCTTCGGTGTAGCTCACGCCGGTGTCTTGCTGCGGATTATGCCCAAACTCCGCTTCACTGTGCCACGCGACGGCATTGCACTCATTGGGGTTCGGCTTGTGCCCGCGAAATTGCTCCGACTTCATGCACGCTTCGTGCGAGTATGAATCAGCCAATGCGTGCAGATAAATCGCGAGCGCTTCCGGAGTTTTGCTCTGGACATTTTGAAAAATCTTGCCACTGTCGCGGGAAATTTGCGGCGTGCCGGCGCTCGGTGCAGCCGTGCCGTACATCGCCCACTTCTCAATTTCATCAAGCTCCGCTTGGCCGTTCGGACAGGCCTGCAACGTGCCGCTAAAATATTCACAGGTGTTGCGTGCGCCGGGATAAAAATATTCGTTGGTTGCATTATCGCGGTCACGGCGCGCAAAGTGCCAGTACGGGCCGGCGGCGCTAATGCGTTTGGTGCCTTCGATTTGCACGTTCACGCCGGTTTCGCCGGTAAAATTGCCCGTGTCAGTGGCTTCATCTGCTACTGCGATCAACTCGGCTTCTTCCGCACTGAAACCGGCGGCGCGAGAGAGAGTGCGCGTCAATTCATAATGAAACGTGCTATGCGCGGCGAGACCGAGTGTTTGCAAATCTTCGCCGTAGCGCCACGCGATTTGAGTGAGCAGCAAGATTTTGATGACGGCGGCGAGAATGAAAGGGTGAATTTTTTTTCGCGTTAATCGAAACATAATGTTCTCCTTAAAATATTGACGTCATTTCGCAGGAATCTTTTTGTAATTCAAAACGAGCGCTTGCAGCGAAAAAGATTCCAGCGGAATGACATTCTCTTTTCGTGATACTAAGAAAATTGTCCAGTCAACAAATTCAACGTGAACTGTTTGCCATTCGGCAAGGTCACCGTCACTTGATTATTGCCGTTGAAGATCAAATTAAATGTGAACGAATAATCTTTGGCAGTATTGTTTTTGCCGCCGGCAACGGTGAACGTGCCTTTGATCGTTCCATCCACTGTTCCGGAGGTTGGAACGTAGTCGCCGCTTTTCGCATTGATCACCACATTGCGAACGATATAAGAACTCGCGGCGGCAACACTCAGTTGCCGATTTTTACCGGCGAAGCCATATGTGGAGTTGTTTGTGCCGCTGCCGTTCACGAGAATCGCGCCGGTTTTGAGATCAGTCGCATTTAACGACGCGCCGCTTTTTAAATTGATGCTGCTGCCCCGCGCATTATCGGAGCGGCTGCCGGACAACGTGCTCTGATAGGTTATGCTATCGGTAACGCCGACGAGGTAGCGATTCTGCTCGACGCCACGTTCATTAAAAAATCTGAGGCTCAATTTGTAAGTCACCCAGTTTTTTGTAATCGTCGTGTCGAACCCCGCGGATTTTCCCAGCGCCGCATAACTGCCGGTAGAATTGGATGACGCCATTTTCAAGTCGGTCATCAAACCGCCATCGGCCTCCGCCACTTCATTGGCCACCATCGCCATCTGCTCGGTCTCGGAAAGGTCGGCAACCGTATCCTCCGGGCCGGTTGCATTTTCCGAGCAGCCGATAGTGATCACGCTCGCCGCCAACAATCCGCACAACAAATTTTGACATTTCATAGTAAAACTCCTTTTGTTAAAAAGTTAAATTAAGATTGATTTGAATCTTCCTGATTTTTCACAGAAGAAGATTTCGCCGGCTAAATTTTGCCATGCTAAAATATACGATAAGGCAAGACGGAATGTGTTGCAGCGAGCTTGCGAATGAGTTGCAAAAATCTTTCGAGACGATAACAAAGTTGTTTCGGAAGCAAAGTTTATTGTGTCATTCCGAAGGAATTCTTTTAATATCGAGGATAGTGCTGGTGAGCAAAAGGATTCTTACAGAATGACATTTTACCGAGAGACGAACATGACACTTGTTTCGAGAAATTGTAGCAGACTTGTTGCGAAAGTGTTGCGGCGATCTTGCGATTCGATGTCTGCCATGAATTTGCTGGATTTGTCGCGGCGATTTTTGTAAATTGACGAGCACTGGATGATGGAGAGAAAACATGCAACAAATTTTTCTAATCGAAGACGAGGCCGGTATCACGCAAATGATCAGCGTGCAATTGCAGCTCGTCGGCTTCAAAGTCAACAATGCGACCGATATTCATTCCGCGTTAAAATCGGAGCATTTGCCGAAAGCCGAAGTGATCATTCTCGATTGGATGCTGCCGGACGGCGAAGGCCCGCAAGTGATTCCGCAAATTCGCCAGCAAACCAACGCGCCGATTCTCATGCTCACGGCGCGCTCGGAAATCGTCGACAAATTGGTGGGATTTGAAGCGGGCGCGGATGATTATCTCACGAAGCCGTTTGACATGATGGAGCTGATTGCGCGCATCAAGGCGTTGCTGCGCCGCCAGACGACTGCGGCAAAATCGAAAAGCGTGCCGCGGCGTTTTGAGGCGCTGTGCATGGATTTGGAAACGCGCCGCGTGCAAGTTGATGACAAAGAAATCGAATTGACGCCGACGGAATTCAAAATTCTCGAAATTCTCATGCAGGCGCCGGGCGTTGTCTTCAGCCGCGACAAGCTCATCGAGCTGGTGATGGGATACGAGTATGAAGGTTATGGCCGGACGCTGGACTCGCATATCGCGCGGCTGCGCGGCAAAATCGAGCCTGAGCCCAAATCGCCGCGTTATGTCAAAACGGTGTTCGGCATTGGTTATAAATTCGGGGGATGAAAATCTCCCAATTCAGCGACACGAAAAAACACAGAAAAATTTTTCCCGTTTATAGTTGTTAAACAACTCCCGCGGATTGAAGAAACCCGCCGATAAAGCTTAATCCGTGGGCTTCTTCAATCCGTGGGGAAATTTAAAGCTACTGAACATTAACACAATGCTCTTCAAATCACTTTATCCTCGACTCGTGTTCATTCTGGCGGTCGTGACGCTAGGTTTATTCGTCATTCTCACCTTCATCAATGCCTATTATTTTAAAATCGCCATCACACAATTAATGGCCGAGCTGCAAACCGAACGGATCAATCGTTTGTTTGTGAAACTGGATCAGCGCTTTGCCGCAGAAATTTCTTCGCCGAACGTCGCAGCTTTTCTCGATTCGATTTACTTTGAATACAACCTCGGGATTTACGATCGCGACGGGAAATGGGTGGCGAGCCATTCTCCCGCCAGAGCCACGGGGATGCAAGACAAATCAGCCTTCAATGCTTTCTCGCAGATTTATCGCAATCCGAACGCTTCCTCGCCGTTTGTGGCGATCCAAATTTATTTTCAGCCGCCGAATGCGCCGGTGGTTCGCAAAATGCTGGTGCTGCTTTTGATTTCCAGTCTCCTCATCGTCGCGGTTGCATTCGTCGTCGGCTGGCAATTGATTTCGTATCTCAATCGCCGCCTCGAACGTTTGAAAACCGGCGTCGGCAAAATTGCGGAGGGGGATTTCACCATGCGGCTGGATGATCGGGGCGAAGACGAGATTGCGTTTCTCGCCAAAAGCTTTAATCTTATGGCGAGTCGCCTCAAAAATTTGATCGAGAATCTCGAAGAGAGCAATGCGGCGCGCCAACGGTTGTTTGCGCACGCTACGCACGAGATTAAATCGCCGCTGACTTCGATCAAAGGCTTTGTCGATATCATCGAGTACATGAACGTTTTGCCGGAAGCGCAGCAAAGGCAAATTCTGCCTGCGGTGAAAAAAGACGTGCAGCGCGTCATTAAAATCGCCAACGACCTGCTCCAACTCGCGCGTTTGCGTGATTCGAATTATAAGCTCGATTTTAAAGCCGTCGATCTCGTGGCGCTGCTGCGAGAGGAGCACAGTTTCTTTGCGCAACGCGCCGCTTCAAATCAGGCGCAAGTCGTATTGGAATGTACAGTTGCCGATCGTCTCATGCTCAGCACCGATCCCGACCGGCTCTCGCAGATTCTTGACAATCTGTGGAGTAACGCGTTAAAATATGGCGAGCTCGGCCAACCGATTCAAACACGCCTCTTCGTGGAGAACGGCGGCGCGAGTATCACGATCGCAAACTTTCTGAGAAACGAATTAACCGTTCCGGCGGAGAGATTGTTCGAGCCGTTTTATCGCCAGCCGAGCGACGCCGATAAAATCACCGGCTCCGGCTTGGGTCTCGCGATTGTGAAAGAGCTGACGGAGAAATTGGGCGGGAAAGTCGAGGCGAACGCGGATAAGCAGGCGCTTACGATTAAGATTCGCTTGACATTGCCGACGGAATAGATATTGAAATTGGCGCAAAGTTTTATTATATTCCAATACCAAATTTAATGGAGAAAGCCATGACGGGTTCTGTTATTACCTTGCCTGTCAGTGTGGAGCAGATGGCGGTAGCGATTCGACAAATGCAATTCACCGATCGCAAACGGCTCATCGAATTGGTGCCGGAATTGCGCCACGAGATTGCAGAGACTTTGCCTCGCACATTGGAGCAAGCGCGTGCTTCAGTCGAGCCATTACGAGTTGAAGTACAGCAAGCAATCGGCGACAGCAATTTTTCACTGGATGAGCCGTTTCTGGAAAATTTAACCGTCGGCCAATATTTTGACCTCCCCGATCAAAAGCGCGCGCAACTGTGGGATGATTGGGCGAAGGTCGATCTTGAGGCCATGGAGGAACGGGGGGTCTAAATTGTGCAATGCCTGTTAGATAAAGTGACGGCGCGACGTGTCTTGGAAGGTTTGTTAAAACTCGCCGAAGCACGCGAGTTGACTGAAGACGAGATATTTACGCTCGATCTCTATCGACGCGCCGAAACTGAGGGGCGGCGCTTACTTATCGCCCCGCCAACAGAAAACGTTTTGCAACGTTTAGAAACTTTACCGCGTTATGCAGAGCTTATTCGTCTTTTTCGCAACCGTGTTGAAGTTGCGCTTCCCACCCATTACTTTAAGCGTTGGTCGCGACGATTGCGGGACTATGGTTTTACACCGAAGAGGCTGCGATCTTAGCCTTGGGAACTTTTTCGATTTAAAATCCCACCACAATATTTCCCGCCCCCAACCGTTGATTGATTAAAACGGCATGGCTTGAGCTTGCCTAAAATCAAAACTATTCTCCATACGATTTGCACCAAAAAGGAGTTGATCATGCTTTCTTTCAGGAATTTATTGGCAACGTTTACGCTGCTAGTGACAACAACGGCACTGCCATTAAACGCACAAGAGCTGCTCGTTATTTTTGCCTCCAACCTTGAAACCACCGGCGGCGTGAATGGGAGCGATAACAGCGGCGCGGATTTGTACAGCGTGCGTTTCAATCCCACGACGAAAACCGCCGCGGATTTGCAGCGTCTCACCGCCACGAATACCGAGGTTGAATTTTTTCCATCACTCTCGCCGGATCGGAAATGGGTGGCTTATAATTATCAAAGGGGCAGCAGAAATGAAATTCGGCTCATCCAATTCGAAACGAATTTGCAAACCAATATTTTCACCGGCGGGCGCTTTCCGGAATGGGTGACTGCGAATGAGTTGTTGGTCACTTATGCCTCGCGCGATACGCAGGATGTGTTTTTACTCAAACTGGATTTGAGCAGCACGACGCCGAGGGTGTCGAATCGCCAACAAATCACCGATCGCGTGCGGTGCGCGGAAACTTCGATTGGCAGCGATGCGTATCCGTTTGCCAATGGCAGCAAGCTGGTGTTTCATGTGTTGCGGCCCAATCGGCAAGAAGGCGCGGCGATGGCAATGATCAATGCGGACGGCTCCGGTTATCGGCGGCTCACCGATTGGAACGGCTCGGGCCACGGCGTGGTGACTGCCGACGGGCGTTATGTGGCCTCGAGCAATTCGCAAACCGGCAAGGCGGTGTTACTCGAAGTTAAAACCGATACGGTAATGTTCAGTTATCTGCCGCTTTCACCTTTTGGACGAGATTTAACGCAGTATGACAGCCGCTATGCGAATGTGCCGGTGTGCAGTTACGCATATCAAGCGTGGGGCGCGGATGAACGCTCGCTCTTTCATAGTGTGACGGGAAATAACACCAATCTCGGCGTGGCGTTGACGCGCTTGCTTTACACGACCTTTGATGCCGAGTGGAAAAATCCGCAGATCGCCGATTTTTCCACGGCGGTGGAAAAACTGGCAGGCAAAACCGGACGCGATTTTAGCACGGCTTCGGCGCGGGTCATTTCGGCGACGCCGCCGGCAACGGGCGTGGTGTATGTGACACTGGCCATGCACAACGAAGATAATTTTCCCGCCAACCAGCAAGTGTATCTGACTTCGCGCAATAATCTCATCGAATTTGGCAAAATGCTGCAACGCAACAATGTGCCATTCAATTGGGAATCGGATTGGAGATTTCTCAATGGCGTTTTGCAATGGGATACGCCGGCGGTGATGGCTTCGACGAACGGCAAAAATATTGTGCGCTATTTGAAAGAAGAGCTCGGCATCAGCGTCGATCCGCATTCGCATGAAAATCAGGGCTACAATTATGCCGACGTGGCGCACCTCATCGATTCGCTCGGCGTGCAACCGACGAATGTGGTGGGCGGCCACATTTGGGATCCGAACGAGCGCCTCTATCAAAATTGGGAACGCTTCAAACAACCGCTCAAAGGCAGCAAATTTCCGTGGGCGCAATGGAAAGGCGATATTTTAATGGGCAGCGCGACGGGGCTGCATCGCAACGATCCGGAGCCGACGGGGGTGTGGCGGCCAAAAGGAAAATATGATTTTTGGAGCGACGATCCGACGAGCACGGTTCACGGCATCGGCCAGCATCAAGGTTCGGTGGCCGGAATTCAAGATTTGGTGAATCTGTACAAAAACGGCGCGGTGACGCCAGACAAAATTTTAACAGCCACAATCGTTATCGGGCAAGCTTTATTGAATGCGCCATATATTTCCAATTACGAGACCACGACGCTCAAGCCGCTGCTGGAAATGCAAAATCGTGGTGAGGTTAAAATCGTGACGTTCGGCCAGTTACTTGACGACTGGAAATCGAGCTATAATTCCGTGCCGCATCTACGGCTGGGGACGACAACCGGCGTGAACGAAAACTCCGGGAGCGTTTCATCACCGGTGGTGTTTTCGTTGGCGCAAAATTACCCGAATCCTTTTTGGAGCGGAGCGACATCCCGCTTTGCGGGAAATCCGGCGACGACGATTCGCTTTACACTGGCGCGACGAGAACAGGTGATCCTAAAGGTATTGGATGCACTGGGGCGGGAAGTTGCCACATTGATCGATGGCACGGTTGATAGCGGAGAACATGCGGTCGTATTTGAAGCTTCGCAGTTGGCAAGCGGCACGTATTTTTATCGGCTCATCACGCCGACACATGCGCAAAGTCATGCGATGCAATTGTTGAAATAACAGAGAGCAGCAAGCGCAATTCAAATGGTGTCATGCGGAGGAATCTTTTTTGCTTCCAGCAATTCTCCTGGATTCTAAAAAGATTCTTCCAGAATGACCATCTTCAAGATGTAATCAACTGAATTCCACGAACGAAATAAGCGCCGCGCGCTGAATAAATGCAAAATGTATGGATGATCTCGCTTGCGAAATTGTTTTTAAAACAAAAAGCCCCGCCTTCAACAAGCGGGGCTTTTCTATCATAAAGAAAAATTAATTCACTTATCTTCGGACATTGGACCTCGGACTTCGGACAACGACTACTTCAACAAGGTCAACCGCCGCACTTGTCTCACCGTTCCGGCTTGCATCACGTAGAAGTACGTGCCGCTCGGCAGACTCCGTGCGTGAAACGAGATCGCGTGCGTGCCGGCAGCATAGTCGCTGTCAACCAGCGTGCGGACCTCGGCGCCGGTGATCGAAAAGAGCTTGATCGTCACATGCGAATCCTGCGGCAAGCCGAAACGAATTTGCGTGCTCGGATTGAATGGGTTGGGATAATTCTGTTCCAACACATATTCCTGCGGCACGCTGTTCGTCTCTTGCGTTTCGGCCGTTTCCGTGCCGCGTTTGGAGATGCCGCTCGAGGCGCCGGTATAAATTTCGAACTCTTGAATTTGATAGAAAGTCTTGTTGGCCGTCAGCATGTTGAGGCGCACATAACGCGACGCGGTCTGCGGAAAAATCAAATCTTGCGAGCCGCTGGCGCCCGCCGGCACGAAATGCATCGTCGTCCAATTTGAGCCGTCATTCGAGACTTGCACCTCATACGTTTTGGCGTAAAAAGTATCTTGCCATTTCACGATGACGCGGCCCACCGGCAGCGCCTGCCCCAAATCGGCGCGCAACCAACTCGCGGCATTCGTGGTCGTGCTCCAATAGGTCGTGACATTGGTGTCGTTGGCCATGGTGACAGGCTTCGTCACGTCGGTGGTGGAGCCGGAAAGGGTTTTGCCGAGCGCCAGATTGATGTTGGCATTCGGCGCCGCTAGACCATCGAGCGTTGTCGCCGTTGCCAGATTGCTGTATTCCGAATCATCGACAAAATTATACGCCCGCACGCGATAAACATAACTGGTTTTGGCGCGCAAGCCGCCATCGTTATAAAATGCGCTATTCGGACCCAGCGTCGTAATGTAATTGAACGTGCCGCCGTTGATCGCGCGTTCGATCTCAAAGCCAAACTCGTCATTCGAGGTGTGATTCCACGTCAGGCCTATACTCGAGCTGCTGGTCGGCACTGCCGCCAGGTTGGTGGGCGTCGCCGGCGCTGAAGTAATTTCGGCGGCATAGACTTCGAATTCATTAATACGATAGGTTTCCTTAACGCCGTTCGTCATTAACAGCCGCGCATATCGTCCCAGCGAGGGCGCAAACCAGAAATCCTCATTGCCGCCAAGACTGCCTTTTTTGTTGTAAATCGTCGTCCACGTGGAATTATTGCTCGAAACTTGCAGCGAGTAATTCTTGGAAAAGTACGTGTCTTTCCACTTGATCGCGGCACGGCCGATAACCAGCACTGAGCCGAGATCAACGCTCAGCCACGCGGCGGAATCAGTCGACACGCTGCCGCTGCGAAAGTACGTGTCTTTGATATTCCCGTCCACCGCATTTCCCGGTGGATATGTGATATTGAGATGGGACGTTGCGGCCGGCCGATTCAGCGCAAGATTGACGCCCGGCGTCGCGGGAACATTGCTGGCGGTTTCGGTCGAATCCGTGTTGCTGTAAACCGAGCTGCCATTCGTGTTGAACGAGTACGCGCGATAGAAATAAATGGTGCCGGAATTTAGTCCGGTGTCGTTATAAAAATTCACGTTGGCGCCCAGCGTGGCAATTTCCACAAACGTCCCCAGCCCGGCCCGGCGCTCGAGCTTAAAGCCGTCTTCATTATTCGAGGCGTCTTTCCAACTGATGTCGGCGGCGTTAGCGGCGATCGTTTTCGCCCGCAACACCGACGGCTCGACCGGCGGCACTGGCATATCGTCGTTCACGATCGTGGCCACGCCTTCGTCGTCAATGATCGACGCATTCACCGGATTCCGCAAACGAATGGAGAAAAATTCATCCGGCTCGTCCAACTCGTCGCCGTTAATGGTGACCGCGAGGCGGCGTTTCCGCGTCCAGCTCGAAAATGTCAAGTTGCCGGAAATCGGGCTAAACACGTAATCACTGCCGTTCGTGGAAGTGCTGTCATGCACCTCATAATCGACGGTGATCGTTTTGCCGTTGGGATTGGCCAGCGTCACGGTGAAAAACGCGGTGAGCGTGCCATCATCGCCTTCGTTGATCTTCAAATCATTGACCGTCAAGAGCGGCTTGAGATCGGCAAAACCTTGCGAGGTGATGGTGACTTCATCGCTCGTTTGCAACTGCGAATCATCCGCGGTCAGGCGCAACACATAGACGCCCGGCACCGCGAAACGCGCCACAGATTTCGGTGAATTGGGGGTGTCAAAACTCACCGCCCCCGGGCCGCTGACGCGCGTCCATACCGAGGTGACGGTACTGCCCACCGGATCGCCGTCATCGCCAACCTTGCCTTGCAACGTGGTGGAGATGGCATTCGGTGCCAGCGTTTGATCCGGCCCGGCGCTGGCGCAGGGCGGCATATTCACCACGGCCTTGCTCAACCATGGTTTTCTTTTGATCAAAAAGGCCGTGGCCGGCGACGAAGTATTCATGGTCACCGTAAACTCCACCGGATCTTCGGAGGCGCCTTTGTTGACTTGGATTTTCATAATATTTTTTTCGGGGAAAGGATACCCCACGCTCCAGGCATGCCCGTGGCCGTGGAGAAAAAGAATCGGCTTGCCGAACGTGACGGCCGCCTGGCGGAAGGGCGTGGAAAACGAGGTGCTCGTATTCGGCGCGAAATGAGCAAAAAGAACCGCGGCTCGAACCTGCGAGCCTTTCGCCTGAAACTGCTGCTTCATCCAATCCACGGTTAGCTTCTCGGACATCGGGCTGCCGGAGTAATCAAGCCCGATAAAAAGCACGCCATTCAAAACAAAAGCAAAATTGGCGGCGTTTTCAGCTTGAAGCTCGGTCGACGGCGCGCCGCAAAAATTGTCTTGAAAATTTTTATAATATTTCATCCAGAGATTAAAGGCCCCGGCGGGATTGTTACAATCCTTTATTTCGTTGTCGCCGGTGACAACATAAACCGGCAATTTCAAACCTTTCATCATATTGGCGACCAGCGCATAGCTGGATTCGGTGCACGTGGCGGAGCCGGCAGTGCCGATATCGCCAACATGTACCAAAAAGGATGAAAGGCCGTAAATATTATGATTGGCGATCTGTTTCTGAAAAACCACGGCTTCGCTGTTGGAATAAGGGACGTCGCCGACGCCGGAAAAAACAACCGGCTGGCCCTGCGCCCAACCGGATCGGCACAGCCCCAAAATGATGAGCAGAAAAAATGCGCTGCTGATTAATCCGTATCGCAAATTATGCATGACAAATCCTGACGGGTTAAAAGTCTGACCTCGCCCTCACGCGGCTCGCAGCCAGATGATTTGACAACTGCAACCGCAATAAAACAGGTGTTCGGATTCGCAACATCCGTGCGGCAGTTATAAAAAAAGAAAAAATTCTAATCGGAAAAATTAACTTCAGCCAATCCGTGGCGGGAGGTGTCAAATTCAACCATAAAATTACGCGCAGGCTCTCAGCCCTGCGGAAACGCCGGCAGCGAAATAAAACCGCCGGGGCACAGTCTCGCCATGCCCCGGCCAATTTTCACTTTGATTTCTTAATTCACCCGCAGATCAATTCCGTCGGGCTGCGCCCGCAGAGGTTAATTAACTTCGGACATTGGACCTCGGCCTTCGGACCATTATTACTTCAACAACGTCAATCGCCGAACCATTCGCGCCGCGCCGGCCTGCAGCACGTAAAAATAGGTTCCGCTCGGCAAATTCTTCGCGTGGAAAGTAACCACGTGCGTGCCGGCTTCAAATTCACGATCAACCAGCGCTCGCACTTCCGCGCCGTTGATCGTGTAGACTTTGATCGTTACCGGCGAGGCTTGCGGCAGGCCAAAACGAATCTGCGTACTCGGGTTAAACGGGTTCGGATAATTTTGTTCCAGAATAAATTCTTCCGGAACAACGGCTGCCACCGTCGCCGCGTTCGTCGCGAGTTTTGAAGCGGCGCCGGCGCCCAGCGGCATTTGAATCGCCAACTGCGGATCGTTCGTCGCTTCTTTGGAAGCGTAATAAACCGCGTCGGAATTATTGTTCTTGATCGCAAAACTATACGTGCCGTTGCCGGCAACCGCGGCGGTGACGTCAAACTCGACCCATTGGTATTCCGTCGCCGTTCCCACGGAACTCAACGGCGTTCCCGCAATCGCCGGCGCATTGGTCCAAAGCATGCCGGTTTCAACCCACGCCGGGGTGCCGTCGAGATAATCATTCGAGACGAGATAGACCGCGCCGCCGTCCGGGCTACTGTTCGTGACATGAAACCGCAGCTTCGCGCTCACCGGCGCGCCGCTGATGCCGGTCACGACGAATTTGAGATACGCAATGAACGTCTCGCTGCTGCCGACTTTCGCGCGGACCGTGCTTGAAGTCCCGTAATTGCTGGCGGGCGCCGAGGAGCTGACGTAAACATCGTGCGCCGGAATGAACACGATCGGCGGCGGCATGACGATGAAATCACCGGCGCTCGTCGCGCTGCCGGCGGAGTTGGTCACCATGATTTTTCCCGCGCCCGGCGTCGCGCCGCCCGGAACCAGCGCGCGAATTTGCGTGTCGGAATCCAAATAAAACGTGGTTGCCGCGCTGCCCTTGAATTTCACGCTCGTCGTGCCGGTAAAATTATTGCCGGTGATCGTCACTTCGGTGTTCGCCGCGCCTGAGGCCGGCGCGAACGAGGCAATCGCTGGCGTTATGGTCACGATAAAATCCGTGGCATGTGAGCCGCTGCCGGAGGCATTCGCGATACGAATTTTTCCGGAGGTCGCGCCCGCCGGAACCGTCGCGCGAATTTGCGTATTCGAATCCAAAGTGAAATTTGCCGCCAAGCCGTTGAACGTGACGACGCCGGCGCCGATAAAATTGTTGCCGGTGATGGTCACCTCCGTTTGCGCTGGACCATTGGCCGGCGAGAAAGACGCGATCGTTGGTGCGTTCGAAGGCGTGGTCATAATCACCAACTGCGGCGCGGTTGCGGCGCCGTTTTCTTTGGAGCGATAATAAACTTTATCCGAGTTATTGCTCTTCAAGCCAAAACTGTACGTGCCGTTGCCGATGATCGCCCCGGCGACATCGAACTCGACCCATTGATTGAGGCTCACCGCGCCAACCGTGCTTAACGCTGTGCCGCTAATTCCCGGGGCGTTGTTCCAATGCAAACCGCTTTCGACCCACGGCGTGGTCGAAGCTTTATAATTATTCGAAGCCAGATAAATCGCGCCGCCGTCGGGGCTGGCATCCGACACGTAAAGTCTGAGCTTCGCGCTGAACAGCGTGCCGGTGAAACCGGTGACGTCAAATTTCAAATACGCTTGCATGATTTCGCTCGTGCTCGTGCGCGCGCGCAACGAGCCGGATTTGCCGTTCGTCGTGGTCGGGCTGGAGGAATTGACATACGCGTCGTTTGTCGGCACCAGTGTCGAAGTAAAGGCGAGATCGATCGTAAAATCCGCCACGCTCGCGACGCTGCCCAGCCCATTGGTCACAACGATTTTGCCCGTGCCCGGCGCCGCGCCATTGGGAACGATCGCGCGGACTTTTGTATCTGAATCCACTGTGAATGTCGTTGCGGCGAAGCCGCTAAAACTCACGGAAGTTGTGCCGGTGAAAAAATTTCCGTTAATCGTCACTTCCGTGGTTGCCGGGCCGTTTGCCGGTGTGAATGAAGAAATCACCGGCGGGGCGAGCACCGTAAAATTCGTGGCGCTGCTGCCGCTGCCAATGGCGTTGGTCATGCTAATCTTGCCGGTTGTTGCGCCAGCCGGAATCGTCGCGCGCACCAGCGTATCCGCATCGATCACAAACGTCGCCGGCGTTCCATTGAACGCAACCGCGGACGTTGTGTTAAATCTCACGCCTTTGATCGTGACTTCCGTTCCGACCGGCCCGCTTGCCGGCGTGAATGAAGAAATCACCAGCGGCGGCAACACCGTGAAATTCGCCGGGCTCAATCCCGTGCCGTCCGCGTTGGTGATGCTGATTTTTCCCGTTGTGGCGCCGGACGGAACCGTGGCGCGAATTTGCGTGTCCGAATCCATCGTGAACGCGGCTGGAATACCGTTGAAGGCAACGCCGGTGGCCCCGTCAAATTCCGTTCCGGTGATCGTCACTTCCGTCGTCGCCGTTCCGCTCACCGGCGCGAAAGAAGCGATCACCGGCGGCGCCGGCAGCGTTTCAATCACCAGTTGCGGCGGCGTTGCGCCTTCTTTGGAATAATGCGTTGAGGCGTTCGACGAAGTGGTATGAATCGCAAAACTATACGTGCCGTCGCCGGAGATCGCCGGGGTGACGTTGATCTCGATGGTTTGTCCGGAAGAGATAGTGCCCATCGTGCCCAACGCGCTGCCGCTGATCGCCGGCGCATTGGTCCAGAGCAAACCCGATTCAACCCACGGGTCGCTGCCGTCGAGATAATCATTGGACACCGCATAAACCGAGCCGCCTTGCGAGCTGCCGTCGGTGCAGTACAACCGCAGTTTCGCGTTCTGCAAAACGCCGGTCACGCCGGTCACGTTGAATTTGAGATACGCATCGGAAACATCGGTGGCGCTATTCGTATCGAGACGCAAGTTAGTCGCGGCGCCGTAATTGGTCGATGGCGTCAAAGACTGCACGTGGGTGTCGTGAATGACTTGAAAAGTAAAAGTTTTCAAATTGCTGCCACCGCCGCCGGTGACGATGAAATCGTCCGCGCTAAAACCGGCGCTGGTCGTATTGATGATCATCATTTTGCCGGTGGTCGCGCCCTCCGGAACCGTGGCGATGATCTCGGCGGTGGAATTGACCGTGAAAGCCGTTGCCGTGGTTCCATTAAAAAATACATTGGTGGCGCCGGTAAAATTATTGCCGGCAATCGTGATCACCGCGCCCGGCGCGCCCATCGCCGGCGTGAACGACGCAATCGACGGCGCCTCGCTGCCGCCGGTGGCGTTGACGACGATCGTCGCGTCATCGCTTTTCTGCAACTGGCCGTCGTCCGCGGTCAAACGCAACACGTAAACGCCGTTGGCGCTAAAACTCGCGGAGGTGACTGGTGTGCTGACGTTGCCAAAAGTCGTGACGCCCGGCCCGCTCACCTGACTCCATGTAATCGATAACGAGCCGCTAGGATCGCCGTCATCCGAAGCCTGTCCCTGCAAACTCGTCACCGCGGCGCCGGAAATGTTTTGATCCGGGCCAGCCACGGCGCACGGCGGCATATTGACGATCGTCGGGCTCGTCCACGGGCTGCGTTTCAAGAGAAACGTGGTGGCCGGCGAGGCGGTGTTCGTCGTCACCGTGATCTGCACCGGATCTTCCGAGACGCCTTTATTCACTTGCACGCGATAAATATTGGGCTCGGGAAATGGATAACTCGTGCTCCACGCGTGACCGTGGCCGTGCACAAAGAGAATTGGTTTGGTAAACGTCGCTGCCGCCGCGCGGAATGGCGTGGTAAACACCGTGAAAGTTCCCGGCGGATAATGCGCAAAAACCACGGCGGCGCGCACTTGCGCGACTTTTGCTTCAAACTGCTGCGTCACCCAATCCGCCGCCTGCTGTTGCGCCGTGCTGCCGCCATAAGAAAGATTGACGCCGATGAACAAAACGCCGTTCAACGTAAAAGCATAATTCTCCGGCCGGCCGGTTTGTTTCTCCGTGTAAGGCGCGCCGCAAAAATTTTTCTCGAAGCTTTCAAAATATTCTAAATAATAATTGTAGCCGGAGAGCGGGCTGCTGCAATCGGCGCTTTCATTGTCGCCGAGCACGATGTAACCCGGCACGGCTAACGCTTTCATGCTGTTCGCCACTGTCGAGTATTTCGACTCATCGCACGGATCGCTGCCGCTGATAATATCGCCGACGTGCACGAAAAACGCCGACGGGCTATATTTGTTATGATTGGCAATCTGCTGATTAAAAACTGTGCCCTCCGACGTGCTGTAGGGAATATCGCCGGTGGCGGAAAAAATCACTTGTTGACCTTGCGCCCGGCTTGATTCATTCACGCCGAACATGATCAACAGAAAAAATAACCGTTGCGTTGGCGTGAGTGCTTTTCTCAAATTTGTCATAAATCGTCCTAATGATTGGGAATGAACCGCTCGCTCCTCAAGCTTAACCCTTGTATTCGTTGTTTGATATTCCCGAAATTTTCGGGCGACCCGGGAGGTAAAAAATTACAAAACCGTTAACTGGGGACGCCGGCAAAGTGTTGCTCTTTCCAAAATCCGTGGAAAAATCGCAAGGAAGACAGAGAAAAATGCGGTAGGCGATGTTTTAGGCACGAAAAAGTCGTCAATTGGGCCACGCGCATTTGGAGGTCATGTATGTCACAACAATCACGTTCGCCCAATCCCTGGCGGCAGGTTTAAAATTCAACAATGGAAAATACCCACGGGTAAAAGCTTTTGCGGAAAAGGTTCTGGGGTATAAATGGAGTGGCATCATTTAATCGGACTGACGCTGAAGGATTTCTTTACCGGTTCCGCTTTTCACGTTGAGCTGGAAAAAGATCTTTCGCTGAAGCACCAGTTTCTGGACGTGGTGATTATCGAGCAGGCCGCCGGGCAGCCAATAGCAGAGCTTCCGGATGGCTTGGAAAATCTGGCGCGCCATAATTTGATGACGTACAAGTCTCCCCGCGAGTCATTGGTTGGCTGGTCGCTTGACGAGTTGCTCGGGCATTATGTCAATTATCGTAAACAGATCAGCCCATCATTTAAAAAGTTATTGCCGGTTGATGATTTTCGTTTATATGCCGTTTGCACGCGCGAGCCTGAAAAGCTTGCAACCGAAGTGGCGATGACATCGTTAAAAGAAGGGGTGTATGAAATTCCGTGGGGAACGCAGAGGATTCGGCTCATCGTTCTCAGCCAGGTTCCGAAGATCAAGCGGAATTCCATCTGGCAGTTATTTAGCGGGATCGCCGAAAAAGCTCAATATGGCGCCGCGCAGTATAAATGGCGTCGAAAAGATCACAGCACGATTATAAGAAATCTCTATAACAGTTATCAAGCCGAGGGTATCGCTATGCCTTATGACTGGAATGACTTCTATCGCGAATTTACCAAAGAAAATTTGAATATGCTGCGCGCCGAAGAGCGGCTCAAAGGGCTGCGCGCCGAAGAGATCGAAGCGTATCTCAAAAAGCTACGCAAACGACAACGGAGGAAAAGTAAATCGCATTGAGGCGAACAGCGTTCTCGCGAATCAGGATGATATGCGCATGTCCCACGCCTTCCGCGCCACGCTACTTCACCAACATAAGCCGGCGCACTTGCCGCGCCGCGCCGGCCTGCATCACGTAAAAATACGTGCCGCTCGGCAAAGGTCCGGCGTGGAACGTCACCGCGTGCGTGCCCGCAGAATAACGCGCCGCCACGAGGGTTTTAATTTCCGCGCCGTTGAGCGTATAAACTTTGATGGTGACATGTGTTTCCTGCGGCAGTGCAAAACGGATTTGCGTGCCGGAGTTATCGAAAATTCCACTGCCCGGAAACGGGTTGGGATAATTCTGTTCCAAAGCATAATCCGTAACGACCTCGGACTTCGCAATTTCGGACCCGACGACTTCTTCCCCATTTTTTTTCGCGGTTGCGCCTGCATAAATTTCAAACTCGGCAATCCGATAGTTGCTTTTATTGTTCTCGATCAAGTTGAGCCGCACGTAGCGCGCCGTTGCCGGCGAAAATTCGAGTATCTGCACCCCGGTTTGGCCGGCGGAGCTGGAGGCCGTTTTCCAACTCGCCGCGTCGTTCGAGAGTTGCAGCTCATAGCGCTTCGCGAAATAATTTTCATGCCAGTTAACCACCACCCGGGAAATCGTCGTAGCCACGCCCAAATCAACGCGCAGCCAATCAAGCTGATTCAAACTGCGCCAATAAGTTTCCGCGCTGCCGTCCACCACGTTTTCCGGTGGTTTGCCGGCGTACGCACTGGAAGCCGTGACGATCTTGCCCTTGGCTAAATTCGTGTTGGCGATGGCCGTGAAAGTCGCAGTCACCTTCTTATTCACGTTCATGGCGATCGTCGCCGGATTGGCGGTTCCGTTTAAATCGCCGCTCCAACCCGTAAAACGAAATCCACTCCCATTCTGCGCCGTCAACGTCACGAAAGCTCCCTGCTGATAAACGCCGCCGGAAAGCGCTGGCGAGCTGGCAGGATTCAGCGTCACGTTGCCGGAGCCGATCGTATTCAGCGTCAATTGGGTCAAAGTCTGCGGTTTGATCTCGAGCGCCACCACCGACCAATCCACCACATTGCCGAACACGCCGTTAACCGTGATCACGTTTGGCGGCGCCGAAGCAACTGTTTTATTAATCACGGCGAGGCCGCTGGTGTTCACGCCGCCGGCTTGCTGGACTTCAGCGCGTTCAACATATCCAGCCCCCGGCGCGTGCGTTCGTGCTTTTAAGGCAACGGCGCCATACACCACAGCGCCGTTCATCGTGGTGGCAAGATTAAACGAATATGAGCTGCTATCGACGCCGCCGCTGCAAGCGCCGCTGGCATTCATGCCTCTGGTGTTGCCGGCTAATAGATTGCCGATTGGATTCGAAACCGCGACGCCGGAATAACGCGACACGGCGATAACTGAGGTAATCGGCGTACCGGCAAACGTGGCAGTCACCGCGCCTGGTTCCGGCGTCCCTTGCGCCATCCACACTTCGACGCTCGTGGTGTTGCGCCCGGAACATTTTCCTTTCACCAGCGTCCAGTTCAATCCCAGCCCGGAGAGGGCAAGCACGCCGATCTTGGGGCGCATCGAAATCGCCGCCAGGTACAAATTTCCATTCGCACCCTTTAGCGGCGCGGAGGTGGCCACGGTTGACGAATTGGATATTTTGCCGCTCGCAGTTTCTTCATGCACAATGGCGGCGGGAAGCAAAGCGAAACTCGCCGTGGCGGTTTTATTTGCGTTCATCGTGAGCGTCGTGGAATTATTTGCTCCCGTCAAATCACCGCTCCAGCCGGTGAACTGAAACCCGGCTCCGCTTTGCGCCGTCAACGTCACCACCGTCCCCTCAGTATAAACACCGCCCGGCGGATTTAACAACACGTTGCCGGCACCGGAGGTGTTCACGGTCAACGTGCGCTGCACCGCGATGAACGTGGCGGTTACGTTTTTATTATTGCTCAGAGTGATCGTGGCCGGGTTGCTCGCGCCGGTTAGATCGCCGCTCCAACCGGTGAAAAGAAATCCTGCCATCGGCGTCGCCGTCAATGTTACCACCGCGCCGTCATTATAAACGCCGCCGGGCGGGTTTAAAGAAACACTGCCGGAACCGTTGGTGGTCATGGTCAATACGCGCTGAATCGCGGTAAACGTCGCGGTCACATTTTTGTTGGCGTTCATCGTGATCGTGGCGGAATTATTCGCTCCGGTTAAATCCCCGCTCCAACCCGTAAAACGAAATCCCGAAGCTGGCGTTGCCATCAACGTCACCACGGTGCCGTCTTTATAAATACCGCCCGAAGGGTTCAATGATATGGCCCCGGAGCCAACGGTGCTTACAGATAAGGCCCGCGCGCCGCTATTCACCGCAACCACCACATCATCGGATTTCTGCAACTGGCTGTCATTCGCCGTCAGCCGCAAGACGTACGTGCCCGACACGCTGAAGCTTGCCGTCGTTGCGAGCGCCGCTGCATTCGCAAAAATCACCGTGCCCGGGCCGCTGACTTTGCTCCACGTCGTCGTTAATTTATCATTCGGATCGCCGTCATCCGTGGCCGCGCCTTGCAGATTGGCGGCGGTCAAGGCCGTCAACGTTTGATCGGCACCGGCGTTAACACAGGGCGGCATGTTGTAAACCATAAAATTTGACCACGGCTTGCGTTTAATGACAAACATGCTATCCGGGTTCGTGGTCGCCGTCACCGTGACTTCGATGGGTTCTTCCGCGGCGCCGTTATCGACCTGCACGCGCAGAATATTTTTTTCCGGAAAAGGATAACTCATGCTCCACAAGTGGCCATGCCCATGCAAAAAAAGCACCGGCTTGCCAAAAGCAGCGGCCGCGGCGCGAAATGGCGTGGAAAAAGTCGTGCTGCGATCCGGACCCGCATGAGATAAAATAACGGCGGCGCGCACCTGCGCGCCTTTCGTTTGCAGTTGCTGCACGGTCCAATCCGCATCCTGCTGATAGGGGCTGCTGCCGCCGACGTTGTTGATGCCGACGAACAGCACGCCGTTCATCATAAACGCCCAATTTTCGGGGCGCACGCTTTGGCGCTCGGTGGGTGGGGCCCCGCAAAAATTTCGCTCATAATTCAAGAAATGTTTCTTCCACAAATCAAGCCCTTGCGCCGGACTAAAACAGTCGATGGTTTCGTTGTCCCCGGGCAGAATGTAAAGCGGCACCGTGAGGCGCTTCAGCATGCTCGCCATCGCGGCATAACTGGAATCGCCACAGGCGCCGCTTGGCAGCACGTCGCCCAGATGCACGAAGAACGCCGAGGGGCTGTACCGATTGTGATTGTCGAGCTGTTGCTGAAACTTAGGCATCTCCTGCGGGCCATAAGGCACGTCGCCGGTGGCCGAAAAAGTTACGGCCTGGTTTTGCGTCCAAGCCGGCGGGCCCGCGCCGAACACCGCGAAGAAAAAAAGCCAAATCCCGGCTGCACTTATTCCTTGTTGGAATTTATCCATCGAAACCTCTTTATCGGAGTGTCAAACTTCAGTTTGACAGAAGCCGAAAATTTTTATTGCCAAGCTGAAGCTTGACACTCCATTTGTTACTTCACTAACATCAGCCGCCGCACCTGCCGCACTTCGCCCGCCTGCATCACGTAAAAATAAGTCCCGCTCGGCAAATTCCCGGCTTCGAATATCACCGCGTGCCTGCCCGCGGGATAACGATCATTCACGAGCGTTCTCACTTCCGCGCCGTTGATCGTGTAAACTGTGATCGTCACGTTGCTCGCTTCCGGCAGCGCAAAATGAATTTGCGTATCGGGATTATCGAAGATTCCGTTGGCGGAAAAGGGGTTGGGGTAATTCTGTTCTAAAACGTAATCCGTAACGGCCTCGGACTTCGCAACTTCGGACGCCTCGACCTCGGACTCCTGATCCCGTTTCGCGGCGGCGCCGGAATAAACCGCAAACTCCGTCACTTGATAATTGCTCTTCTGATTTTTCGTCAAATACAGCCGGACATATCGCGCCGTAATCGCGGAAAAGTTTAAATTCTGCGTGCCGCTCGCGCCGGTGGTGCTGACCGCGGAAATCCAATTACTGTCGTCGTTTGCAGTTTGAATCTGAAAAGCCTCAGCGTAATAATTTTCTTTCCAACTCACCGCAACGCGGGCAATCGTCATCGCGGCGCCCAGATCCACCCGCAGCGTCGCCGGCGGGCTGGTGCTGCTAACGGCTTCGCTGCGCCAGTACGTGCTCGCATTGCCGTCCACCGCATTCGTCGCGGGTTTGTCAACATACGCGCTGGAGGCTGTAACCGGTTTATTCAGCGCCAAATTGGAATTGCCTGTTCCGCCCTCCGGCAATGTCGTCGCCGAAACTTCGTTGCTATAAAGCGAATTGCCGCTCGCATTGAATGCGCGCACGCGGTAAACGTAAGCCGTTCCGGCGAGCAGGCCGCTGTCATGATAAACGTTCACATTGGCCCCGACCGTCGCGAGCAAAGCAAACTCGCCGCTGCTTTTGCGCTCGACTTGAAATCCGGCTTCGTCGCTCGCATTGTCCTTCCACGCCAGCGCAATCGTCGAGCTGCTCGTCGCGTTCGCGATTAAATTGCCCGGCGCCATCGGCGGGGCCGCTCCGTCGTCGTTGACAATTGTTCCCACGCCCAGACTATCGGCGATGATTGCGTTCGTTGCTTTCAACAGCTTCACAAAAAAAGTTTCATCGCGCTGCTCATTCAACAGGTCGCCCAAAATCGTTACCGCAATCGTCTGCGTGGTCGTCCCGCCCGGAAAAGTCAATATACCTCCGCCCGGACTCGCCACAAAATCACTGCCGTTCATCGCCGTGCCGTTGGTGATTTGATAATTCACCGTCACCGTTACCGCCTTCGGACTCGACAAACTCACGGTAAACGCCGCATTCGTTGTCCCGATATTTTCCTCATTGATACGCAAATCGTTCACAGCCAGCGTCGGTTGCAGACCGCCGGCTTGCACGGTGATCTTCACGTCGTCAGTAGATTGCAATTGTGAGTCATTCGCGAGCAAACGCAAAACGTACGTGCCCGACGCGCCAAAGGTCGCCGTGGTTGTCAAAGCATTCGCAGGAGCAAACGTCACCGTGCCGGGGCCGGAAATTTTTTTCCACGTCGTGAGCAAGTTGCCGCCCGGATCACCGTCATCTTTCGCGCCGCCTTGCAAGGTCGTCGCGAGCGTGGTAATTTTTTGATCCGGCCCGGCATTCACGCACGGCGGCATATTGACGAGGGTTAGGCTCGACCACGGGTTGCGTTTCAGCAGAAAAGCTTTCGCCGGCGAGGAAGCGTCCATCGTCACCGTCACTTCCACCGGATCTTCCACCGAGCCTTTATCGACCTGCACGCGCAAAATATTTTTCTCGGGAAACGGCGACCTCACGCTCCACGCGTGGCCGTGGCCATGCATAAACAGCACCGGCTTGCCAAAGGCGGCCGCCGCGCGGCGGAACGGCACGGAAAAGCTCGTGTTAAAATTCGGATTAAAATGCGCCAAGACCACCGCGACGCGAACCTGCGTCGTCCTGGTCTCCAATTGCTGCTGCACCCATGCGGCGGCCGGCTCCACAACACTGTCGCCGCCGTAAACGAGATTGACGCCGATGAACAGCGCGCCGCTCGCAATGAAAGCCCAATTTTCCGGGCGCCCTTTCTGATGCACCGTCGCCGGCGGGTTGCAAAAATTCTGCTCGAAATTCTGGAAGTATTGCAAAAATAAATCCATGCCTTGCCGCGGGCTTCTGCAATCGATGGTTTCATTGTCGCCGGGAACGATGTACGCCGGAACCGCGAGGCTCTTCATCATGCTCGCCACCTGCGAATAAGTGGCCTCGGCGCAACTGCCGATGAGAATGTCCCCCACGTGCACGAGAAAGGCCGAGGCGCTGTATTTGTTGTGGTTGGCCATCTGCTTTTGAAATAACGCCGCTTCGCTCTTGCCGTAAGGAACGTCGCCGATAACCGAAAAGGTCAATGGCCGGCCCTGCGCCGCTGCCGGCGCGCGTATGCCGAAAAGCAACGCCAGAATCAATGCGCGTGTCACTCTTGAAAAATTGAACTGCAAACGGCACATAAGTAAAACTTTTTAAAACGTCAGGCCTTTCAGACATTTGACCTCGGACTTCGGACCTTATTTCACCAACATGAGCCGCCGCACCTGCCGCACGTTGCCCGCCTGCATCACGTAAAAATACGCGCCGCTCGGTAGATTGCCGGCTTGGAACGTGACAGTGTGGACGCCGGCGGTGTAACGATCGTCAACCAGCGTTCGCACTTCGGCGCCGTTAATCGAGAAAACTTTGATCGTCACCTGCGATTCCCGCGGCAAGCCAAAACTGATGCTCGTGCTCGGATTGAAGGGATTGGGATAATTTTGCTGCACCCAAAATTCCTCCGGAATCACTGCCTCCGCAACCGCGTCGTTAACGCGTTTCGTCATCGCGCCCGAGCTCGAATAAACTTCCAGTTCCGCGACGCGATAACTGCTGCGATTGTTCAGCGTCATATACAGCCGCACGTAACGCGCCGACGTCGCGGCAAAATTCAGCGTTTGAATGCCGATGGCGCCGCTGCCGGAAGCAACCATCGTCCAATTGACGTCATCGCTCGAAACTTGCACTTCATACGTTTTCGCGTAATAATCTTGGCGCCAGTTGATCACCACTTGCGCCACCATCAGCGCGCCGCCGAGATCAACGCGCAACCACACAATCGGCGGACTGGCGAGCGTGCCGCTGCGCCAATACGAGTTCACGTCGCCGTCCACGGCATACGCCGGCGGTTTCGTCGAATAGCTGCTCAACGCGGTAATTGGTTTATTCAGCGCGAGATTCGCCGACGTTGAGCCTTGCGTCGTCGCCGAAGCCTCACCGCTGTAGTTCGAATCGCCGTTGGAATTATAAGCGCGCACGCGATAGGTGTAAGTCGTGTTGCTGTTCAATCCCGTGTCATTGAATGAAGTCGCGTCGGTGCCGACGGTCGCAATTTCACTAAAACTGGCCGGTGAGCCTGCCGAACCGCGCTCGATTTTAAATCCGGTTTCATCGCTCGAATTATCTTGCCAAGTGAGCGCAATCTCCGAGCTGCTCGTTGCATTCGCCGCGAGGTTCGTCGGCGCATTCGGCGGTACCGGCGCGTCATCGTTCACAATCGTGCCCTGCCCTTGCGCATCCGAAATTGTTGCATTCGTCGCATTCGAAAGATTCACAAAGAACGTTTCATCCTGCCCTTCATCAGTGACATCGCCGTTGATCGCCACCGTGATCGTCTGCGAAGTCGTCGCGCCGGAGAACGTCAGTGTGCCGGAGTTCGCCACATAATCATCGCTTTCAGTCGCCGTGCCCGCAGCGGTCTGATAATTCACCGTCGCCGTGCCCGCGCTCGCACCGGTTAACGTCACCGTAAAAACCGCATCCGTCGCGCCGCTGTTGCCTTCGTTCATACGCACGTCGTTGATCGCCAGCGCCGGCATCGGCGGCGGGGTCGGACCGGAATAAATTTCAAACTCATAAATACGATACGTGCTGCCGTTGTTCAGCGTCATGTATACGCGCACATATCTCGCCAACGTCGGCGTGAAAGTAAAATCCGCATTGCCGGTCACGCCGCTCGTGGTGTTGTAAACCGTGGTCCAATCCACGTCGTTGTTGGAAACTTGCAGATCGTAGCTTTTCGCAAAATAACTGCTGTGCCAGCGAATCACCGCGCGGCCAACCGTCTGCACCGCGCCGAGATCGACGCGCAGCCATTCCGCCACGCCGCTGACCACCGAGCTGCTGCGCCAGTACGTGCTCGAAGTGTTTCCATCAA
>Ga0247727_10003385_pt1 | contig 35251 bp, 34 predicted proteins | sample WisWelCaveWW1625_FD_202498 | JGI IMG/M metagenome (GOLD analysis project Ga0247727, IMG submission 202498) | Biofilm microbial communities from Wishing Well Cave, Virginia, United States - WW16-25 | ecosystem: Environmental > Aquatic > Deep subsurface > Groundwater > Cave microbial mat | place...
AACAATGAAAATAAAATAGAGCTTGACAAAGTTGAAAAAACTGTATATATTGCCACAGTTTTGAACTGGCGCAACTTGTGCTCCCTTTGAAAAGTGGTTGAGGCGAGGCAAGTTCCGCCGCATTAAAGGAGATTTCAGAAGTATGGCGAGAGGTCGTGTCAAGTGGTTCAATGAAAACAAGGGATATGGTTTTATTGAACAACCGGATGGACAGGAGGATGTGTTTGTTCATTTCTCCACAATCCAAATGGAAGGTTTCAAAACGCTTCCGGAGGGAGCAGAAGTCGAGTTTGAGTGTGTGAGAGGCGAAAAGGGATTGCAAGCGACGAAGGTTGTCAAAGTGTAACACGGCTTTTTAGGAGGACGAAATGAACCCCGCTGGTTTTCCCGATATTCCTTTTATTTATTTTGAAAGGAAAGTCGGGACGCGAAGCGGGGTTTTCTATCTCTAAACCATCGAGGTTGGATCGTGTTATTTTCCGAGCGGGACATTGAAAAAATCGCGGCCGTGTTGGACGCCGAGGTCAAATATCGCGGCAACAATTACCGGTTTGTGTTGGAAAATCCCGAGGCCGGGCGCCGGCTCGCCATCGAGATTTATCCGGAAATATATCTCGACAAAAACGGCAAACAGCCGGGTAATCTGATTTCCGTCTTCACGCCGACGGCGCATTTGCAATTGCATTTTTGTACCGGCTTCGTCGTCAGCAAAATGCTCGGCGAAGTGACATTCATCGCCGAGCATTACGGCAAAATTTCGGGGCTGATTGTCGAGAAAGAAACCGGCTGCTCGCTCTTCGCGAACGTCGACAGGACAGTGCTTTCCGGCGACTTCACCAGCCTGAGTCCGGAGATGATGTCCGCCGGCATTGCGCTGTCGCTCGCGGAAACTTTGCTGCCTGAAAACAAGAAAGGCAAAAATCAAAATGCCAGGGGCAAAAGTAAAACGCAAAAACGCAAAACGTAAACGCGCTGAATTTTGCGGCGAAATGAAATCTGCAACGCAAAAAATCTTTAAAATCGCGGGTTTTATCATTTGACATTTCGATGCGTGTCATACAGCTTTATGCCGAAGAGTTTCTCGATTATTTGCGCGCCGAAAAAAATGTGGCGCAAAACACGGTTGCATCGTACGGTTTTGATTTGCGGCGATACTTGCAATTTCTAACCGAGCAAAAAATCAACCGGCCGGCGCAGATCACCGCCCAACACGTCCGCCAATTTTTGACCGAACTGGTTCTCGCCGAATATGCGGCGGCCAGCGTGGCCCGCCAACTCTCCGCCATCCGCATGTTTCACCGCTATCTCATCGGCGAACGCTACTGCGAGAACGACCCCACCGTTGCCACGACGCTGCCGCGGCGCGCGCAAAAACTTCCCAACGTGTTGAGCATTCACGAAATCGAACAGCTTCTGGCGCAGCCGGAGGTGGGCACGCCGCTGGGTTTGCGCGACCGCGCGCTGCTGGAGTTCGGTTATGCCACCGGCGCCCGCGTTTCTGAAATCACCGGCGTCAAGCTCGACGATCTGTTTCTCGACGAACGTTTCGTGCGAATTTTCGGCAAAGGCTCGAAAGAACGGTTGGCGCCGATCGGCGAGGTGGCGGTTTACTGGCTCATCAAATACGCCGAGAATGTGCGCCCGGCTTTGACGCGCGGTCGCCGCACTGAGAGCATACTTTTTCTCAACGGCCGCGGCGGCAAGCTGTCGCGCATGGGATTTTGGAAAATTCTTCGCCGTTATCTCGACCAAGCGAATTTAAAAAAACATGCCTCGCCGCACACGCTGCGGCATTCCTTCGCCACGCATTTGCTCGAAGGCGGCGCCGATTTGCGCGCGGTGCAGGAAATGCTCGGCCACGCGAATTTGACCACGACGCAGATTTACACGCATCTCGACCGCGCTTATTTGAAGGAAGTGCATCGCCAATTTCATCCCCGCGAGAAAGAGTTTGCGGCGAAATCTAAAACTTTGACCAAAGACTAACGTTTTTCATACATGAATCCCGTTGCTCTCATCACCGGCGCGAGCCGCGGCATTGGCCGGGCGATTGCGCTCGAATTAGGTTGTGCCGGTTACGATTTGGTTGTCAATTTTAGTTCCAATTTTGAAGCCGCAACGCAAACTCAAACCGAGGCGATGAGCCGCGCGCGACAGCACAATAAAAAAATTCGCGCCGAAATTTGCCAGGCCGACATCAGCCGCAGTGAAGATCGCGCCCGGCTCGTCGATTTTACGCGCGAGAAGTTTGGCCGGTTGGATGTGCTGGTGAATAATGCCGGCATCGCGCCGGCGGTGCGCGCCGATCTTCTCGAAGCGAGCGAAGAAAGTTTTGAGCAACTGCTCGGTGTAAATTTGAAAGGGCCGTATTTTCTCACGCAAGCCGCAGCAAAATGGATGATCGAACAACGGCAGCAAGATGCGGCGCGCCGGCCGAAAATCGTCACCATTAATTCGATCTCGGCTTACGCCGCCAGCGTCAATCGCGGCGATTATTGCGTTTCCAAAGCCGGTTTGGCGATGATGACGAAATTGTTTGCGGCGCGACTGGCTGAACACGACATCAATGTTTACGAGATTCGCCCCGGCGTGATCGCGACGGACATGACGGCGCCGGTCAAAGAAAAATATGACCGGTTAATTGCCGAGGGTTTGACACCGATCAAACGTTGGGGACAACCGGAAGACGTCGCCAAAGCTGTTGTCGCGATTGCGTTGGATCAGTTTCCGTTTAGCACGGGCGAAGTGATTAACGTTGATGGGGGTTTTCATTTATTGAGATTGTAATCCCACTAGTACGTCTGATGAGCAAAGAGGGTGTACAAAAAAGAGTGTGATTTTCTACTTGTTTTTTCTCCACAAAATGTTATAATAGGATAGTTTAACCTGAATCCTGCGTGAAATTTGTTGATCGATTTATGTGAAAGCACCGGAAATGGTGGCTAAACTATCGATTCTCATCAAAAACGTAAAACCCACTACCTTTGGGAAAGGAGAGTCATCATGAAGGCATTACAAACTTGTATATTCCTTGCCGGATCTCTTTCAGGGTTGATTTTGATTACAGGCTGCAATTGGACAGAAGCGCCTACAGATCTAGGGGAAATAAGTACTTTCAGCCTTGCAAAGGGAAACGTCGAAGAGTCAATAACCGGCAACGGGCAATTCATTTTTCGTGGCGAGCGCAAGACCTTTGCGTTCGCTGCGGTGAAAAGGAGTGACGGCACGGTCACGGGAGAATTTCAGACGTTTGGCCTCTCTAGCGACCTGCCGGTGCACGGGGACGTAACCTGCTTTACAGTTATAGGGAACCAAGCGTGGATAGGTGGCGTGATCAAGAAATTCAAGTTCGGAAACGGCCAGTTTGAAGGTCAGGACGTGGGGTGGCAGGTGATTGACAACCGCGAGGATGCGGCGGATTCCCCTGATAGAATCAGTTTTGGTTTGATCCTGTCGTTACCCGGCGGGATACTCGACGAGGAGACCGCGGAGGAGTTTTGTCAGAATACCCCAGACCTCGGTGAATTCGATCTCCTAAATGATGTAGTAGCTGGGAACATTCAGATTCATATAAAATAAACTAGCGATTTAAGATCGTATTTTGCGACCTCAAGATTTGAGATCCCAATTTGGCAACTCAAGGTTGATATCACAAATTGTGATTTCAAGTTGTCGAAACTTCCTTCGGGTTCCAATTTGGAATCTTAAAGAGAGGACAACACGCTAGATATTGCCCCGTATTTTTACCGAACAAGGCGTGGCCATGCTTTCAAGTGTCCTCAATTGAGTCGTTAATTGAAAGATTCACCATACCGATTACCTCACGCTGGTTGAATCGTTTCATGCTCAGAATTGATTACACACTCAATCCCGTAACACTTCTCCCCAAGCTCAATCACCTCTTTGAAATCTCCGCTAAAAAAATTCGCCATATCCAAAAAATCTGGAATTCAAAGTGGGGCGCGCCAGTGTTTACCGTGAAAGGACAATATACAACCCGCGGCTGGACGGAGTGGACGCAGGGCTTTCAATTTGGCTCGGCGATTTTGCAATTTGATGCGACCGGCGAGAAGGAATTTCTCACAATAGGCCGCGAGGCAACGGTTGCAGTGATGTCGACACACCTGAGCCACATCGGCGTGCACGATCATGGTTTTAACAACATCAGCACGTACGGCAATCTCTGGCGGCTCATGCGCGAAGGCCGTATTCCCGCCAATGCCTGGGAGCAGAATTTTTATGAATTGGCGTTGAAGATTTCCGGCGCGGTGCAGGCGGCGCGTTGGACTGCGCTCGGCAATTGCAGTGGGTTCATTTATTCATTCAACGGGCCGCATTCGCTTTTTGTCGATACGATTCGCACGCTGCGCGTCTTGGCGGTGGCGCATCAGCTCGGTCAGGTGTTGATGGGCGAGGGCGATCAGCCGATTTCGCTTTTGCAGCGTTTGGTCGAACATGCGAAAGCAACGGCGCAATACAACGTTTATTACGGCGAAGGCCGCGATATTTACGATGTTCGCGGTCGTGTGGCGCATGAATCGATTTTCAATATGCGCGACGGCAGTTATCGCTGCCCCAGCTCGCAACAAGGCTATTCGCCGTTCAGCACCTGGACGCGCGGCCTGGCTTGGGCGATGTGCGGCTTTGCCGAGCAGCTCGAATTTTGTGATCAATTAAAGGAAGGAGAGCTGCGGCCTTTTGGGGGCAAAAAGAAGTTGATGAAGGTGTTGCTCAAGGCCGCGCAAGCGACGAGTGATTTTTATCTCGAAAACACGCCGCTTGACGGCATTCCTTATTGGGATACCGGCGCGCCGAATTTGCACCAGCTCGGCGATTATCTCAATCAACCTGCCGATCCTTTTAATGCGTTTGAGCCGGTTGATAGTTCGGCGGCCGCGATTGCTGCACAAGGTTTGCTTCGGCTTGGCCGGTTCTTGAAAAAATCGGGACAACGTTACCATCAAGCCGGATTAACGATCACCAACACGTTGTTAGCTCCGCCTTATTTGAGTGAGAAAGAAAATCATCAAGGCTTGCTGCTGCATTCGGTTTATCACCGGCCTCGCGGCTGGGATTACGCGCCGAAATCAGCGGGCGTGCCGCGAGGAGAATCGTCGATGTGGGGGGATTATCATCTGCGCGAGCTGGCGTTGCTGGCTTGGCGGCAGGCGAAGGGACTGCCTTATCGCACTTTTTTTTGAGCTGAGCATTCTGCTACACCGGAATGGCGTTTGAGCCAGGCGCGCCGCTTGTTCGATAGTTTAGGAACAAGCGGCTTTTTCTGTGGCTCGTCAAGTTGAAAACAAATATTGCATTCTTCTCTAACTTTCCGCAAATTTTATAGTTGCGGGTATAGCAGAATATTGGATTTGTCGTGATCAACACGGTGAGAACAAGGATGAAGAAAAAATTTTGGGAAAAACTGGCGATGGTGGCATTGCTAATCTACGGCCTGGGCCTCATCGTCAAAATCGCTCAGAATGACAACAATCAGTGGGATTTTTGGATTTATTATAACTCCGCCCGCGCCCATGCGCTCGGCCTCAATCCGTATGACGAAAAGGTTTTGTCCGAGCTGGCCCAGGGCACGCTGCGGTTTTGTTTTGCCTACCCGCCGCTGACGCTGTATTTTTTCCGGCCGTTTGCGATGCTGGACTTCAACACCGCGTTCCATCTTTATTTGTCGCTCAAATGCCTGTTGCTGATCGGACTGATTTATTGGTGGGAAAAAGCATTTCTGCAAAAAGAGGACGGCGCGCTGTTTTACTTTTTTTGCCTGGTGGGTTTTAATGCGGCGATTTATATCGACCTCGGCGCCGGCAATGTCTCCATTCTTGAGCAACTGCTGATGTGGCTGGCCTTCGCGTTCTATTTGAAGCGTCGATGGCTGCTCTTTTGCGCTTTTATTCTGCTGGCGTCGGCCTTTAAAATGGTGCCCATCGTCTTTCTGGCGCTCTTGTGGTTTGCCGAAGAGAAAAAGAAATATCTCTATTTTGCCGGCGCTTCCCTGGGCTTTTGTGTCATGATGTTGCTGTCGTATCTCGTCTCGCCGTTTTTGTTTGAAGAATTTGTGCGCGACACCATCGGCCGCGCAGATTGGGAACGCGGCATCGTCAATCCCTCCACGCTCGCCTGCCTGAGAGAGGCTTTCGACTTGTTGGCGGGAAAGACCGGCGTCATGGTGCCGCAGCTCGCGCAACGGGCGCTTTTCGTGGCCATCGCGGCCGCCGTCGTAGTGGTGACTTGGCGCGCCATGAGCATAAAGCGCGACAGCTTGATCTCCCTCTATCTGGCTTGTTTGGTTTATGCGCTCATCATGCCGCGTTTCAAGGATTATTCTTACATCATTCTGATTCTGCCGGCATATTTCATTCTCAAGAAGATGAATGTCAAGGCCTGGGTTTTCATTCTTCTCCTTCCTCTCCTTTATCCGGTTAATCCGGCCAACGGCATTCTGCCCATGCCCGGCTTTGATATCATGGTCAAATTACTGTCGGAATATTACACTTTATTCATGGCGTATGGAATATGGACGTTGTACATGTACGAGGCGTTTATGCTGACGCCCAGAGCTTCCCAGCCGGGCATATCCACCGCCGCCTCAAATCAGCAGCAGATGAAAGGAGCGCCTCCTTGGCAGGAACCAGCCAACTTCGCGCCTTAGTGGTTATTCCTACCTATAACGAGGCGGCGAATATTCAAACCGTCATCAACCGCATTTTAGGATTGCAAAACGAGGCCATCGAAATCCTGATTGTGGATGATAACTCTCCCGACGGCACCGGCCAGGTGGTGGCGAATTGGTCTGAAAACGAGCCCCGCCTGCATCTCCTGCGCCGCCCCGGTAAAATGGGATTGGGCACGGCGTATGTGGACGGCTTTCGTTATGCCTTGCAGCATGGCTACGACGCGATCTTCGAGATGGACGCCGATCTCTCGCACAGTCCCGAAGATCTGCCACGGCTGTTGGAAAAAATCGAGGACTACGACTTGGTCATCGGTTCGCGCTATCTGCAAGGCGGCGTCAACGTCATCAACTGGCCGCTGTCACGGCTGCTGCTCAGCCTGTTTGCCAACTGGTACACACGAACCATCACCGGCATGCCCATTCATGATTGCACCAGCGGCTTCAAATGCATCCACCGCCGCGTGCTGCAAGCCGTCAGTCTCGACGAAATTGCTTCAAACGGTTACGCCTTTCAAATCGAGCTGCATTATAAAATCTGGCGCCAGGGTTCGCGCATTTGTGAAATTCCCATTGTATTCACCGAACGCCGCCAGGGCAAATCCAAAATGTCGGGGAAAGTGCAATTTGAAGCCGCGACAATGGTGTGGCGGCTGAAAATTTTAGACTGGTTGGGACAAATAGCTTGAGGCTGTTACGTTCTGCTGCTATTTTCAAAAGCGTTTGGATTTATGAAGTATTTTTCTTGCAAGCATGTGCTGATCAGCCTCATCCTGCTGGCGGCCGCGTGGCTTCGCCTCAGCCGGCTGGATCTGATGGAATTTAAATTGGACGAAGCGTTGTCCGTGATGATGGTGATGGACGCTCTGGATGGCAAGGGTATTCCAACCCATGGCATTGCGTCCAGTGTCGGAGTCTATAATCCGCCAATTTTCATCTACCTGCTGTTGGCGCCGGGGCTCTTTTCTTCCGATCCAATTTGGCTGACCCAGTTTATTGCGCTCCTGAACGTCGCAGCGATCTTCCTGTGCTATTGGTTCGGCCGGAAAATTTGGAATGATCGCATCGGGCTGATCGCGGCCGTGCTTTTTGCCACCTCGCCGTGGGCGGTGATTTACTCCCGCAAGATCTGGGCGCCGGATGTCATGCCGATCTTCTCGTTGTTGGTTTTAGGCGGACTTCACCAACTCTGTGCGCATGGCGACCGCCGGTGGTTTTTGCCGGTAGTCATTGCCGCCGGGCTGATGCCGGGCATTCACTTCGTCGGACTGTTTGCCGCGCTGATTGTCGGCCTGTTCATTTTGGTTTTCCGGCCAAAAGTTGGATGGATGAGCTGGCTGGTGGCGGGGATAGTTTTGGCGATGATGTATCTTCCATTTCTGCTGAAAGACTGGGCGACATTTAAAAGCGGGCCGCCGCTTTCGGCGCCAGCTTTTTCAGTGACCGCCTTCGTTCTCGCCGGGGAGATTATGTCCCACTTCGGCATCGACTATCTGCTGCTCGGCGATTCCGCTCGAAATTTCTATCAAACACTCACACCAGCGGTCTTTGTTCCGCTCACATTCTTGGGCAAAGCGCTGATGGGGCTATTTGCCGCCGGTTTTGTTATGGTGGCGCTGGAATTGTTGCAGCCGTTCCGCCATGGACTGCCCGTCGCCTTGTTGAGTCTGCGCCCAAAGGCCGGAAAGTTGGCCGCTTGGCTCTTGGTCATCCTGCCGCTCGCGAGCTGCATCGTGCTCCCGCTCAACAAGAAACTCTATCACCACTATTTTACCATGCTCTACCCGGTGCAGTTTTGGCTTTTCGCCGCCGCGTTGGATTGGGGATTGGCCAAGATTCCGTCGTGGGGCCAAAGACTCGCACAATTGGCAGGCTATGGATTCGTTGGAATAACCGCTGCCTTCCAAATTATCTTCCTGGTCAAATTGGCCGGGTTCATCGATCGGCAAGGCGGAACAACGGGAGATTACGGCGTATCCTACCGGCACAAATTAGCCGCAGCCGAGTACGTCGCGACCTCGTGCCGAAATGATCGTGCTCAACCCCGCTTGTTGGCTCCGGATCGTACGCCATTGCAATTGCCGGAATATGACTATCTCATAAAGCGTTGCCAAAAAAAAGCCGGGGCTTTATCCGAAACGGAGACTTGGCGTCAATTCGTGATCGCCGAGCAGATTGGAGATTCACGTCGGGACTCGGCGCGTGAAGCCGAAACGCCGGTTGAAAGAAGAAACTTTGGCCCGGTTCAAGTCCTTCGCCTCTCTGATGTTCCCACCCAGGCTCTGATGATGAAGTGAAAAATTTGATCGCGCATAAACACGCTTCACACCTTTTTGCGCGTGAAGATATTCAGCCGAACCGGCCGCGGCTCATTGGCGCTAATAACTTGATCGTTGCGCGAATACGTGACCGTATAAACATCGGTGACCGAGATCGCGATTTCATGGAAAATCGTTTTTAATTTGGCTTTGTCCTCCGCCAGCCGAAACACCCCTTGCGAAGCCTGTGCCAGGCGTTGCAACAAGTCAGCATCCAGCTCACCCCGGCCTTTGTAGCCGATCGTAAAACTCGGAATCTGATTCTTCTTCAAGCGCGCCGCCACCGTGTCCGCCGTATTGGTTCGGAACGAATAGTTGTCGCGGCCGTCGGTAAACGTCACCAAAGCTTTGGCATCTACTTTCAGCAGCGGGTCGACGAGCATATCAATGCCGGCCAGCATGCCGTCGTATAAAGCCGTAAATTCATCCTGCTTGATGTCTTTATCAATGAACTCAAAAATCTTCTGCTTCGTTGCCTCGATGCCGGCGCCGTTCAAGTCGATTTTCATGCTGTTGATCGTGGTGGAAAAAGCCACAACCCCCACGCGCGCCGAATCGACGGTGTTCTGAAAGACCAGATTGACAAAGTCTTTGGCGTCAAGCTTGACCTCGTTAAAATCGCTTCCCAGCGAATTGCTGGCATCCAAAACCAAAACAATGCCGAGATTGTTTAATTTGCGGGCCTGCGTATGTTTAAACTCGGTAAAAGCCACCCATTTGCCCTCGACCTTTTCCTCAAATGAAAGGCCGGCGATCTCATAGTTGATCTTCTTGTCACCCACCCAGTCAAAAATCCTGAGATCGCTAAAAATAATATCAATCCGCTGCCCGGGCTGCCGCGCGGCGCGAACCGTCACCGATTTGATTTCTTTGGGAAGCGCGTTCAATTCGATTGCAAACTTGGGATCGGTCGGGGGTGTTTGCGCCGCGTTGGCGTTCACGGCGGGATTGGTATACTTTCCTTCAATCCGAAAGACGATCTGATCGTGGGGAGTTTTTTGTTCATCGCCGCCAGTCGGATTGCTGATGTTGCAGCTTAAAAAAAATGCCGCCTGGGCAAGCAGCGGCGCCAAGAGTTTGGTTGTCGGTTTCATATCAGCCTCGGAAAATTGTCCGCATTTTCCATTAAAGCTCAACAACGGAATTTGAGCCGCATCCATGCGGATCGTCAATAAAACTTCTCTTTTCGCGTTGGTTAAATTTATTGTCTAATTGATAAAACTACGCGCAGAGGCGGGGATTTGCGCAAGATCGGTTGTCTTTGGTGGGGGTGGTCGTTGTGTTTTGGCCGGCCAAAGTGAACGGATCGGCCAATCAAAAAAATGTTGAAGCTCGGAATTCTCATAGTGCCGCAAGATAGGATCGCAACGCCTCCCAATCTTCAAGTTCCGTCAACCGTTGCAGAATCGCATCAAGCTGGTCCTCATCATTTAAGGCGCGCAGCCTCGCAGCCATATCAGGCGGAATCGCGCCGAGTTTTTGAGAGAAAAGCAAAAGCAGGGTTTCGCTTTTGCCTTCAATTTTGCCTTCAGTTTTGCCTCTGTTATAACTGGTGGTGAGCATGGCGTAGCTATCGCGCATATATTTCAGGTTGATTTCGTATTCTCGTCTTTCTTTCGGGGTAAGCTTCGCCAACTCAGCGACGCGAAAAGCTTTGCGAAAGATCGGATCATTTTTGAATGCCTCGGGAATGCTCTCAAGCGCGGGCAAATATTTCAGAAAATAAAGCCATTTGTTGAGATGAAAATCCAGGCTGTATTCCGATTTTCTTTCGTCGAACCATGGCAATTCAACCGTTACGAATTTCAGCTTGCCGTAAAAAGGCTCGTAGGGCGGTTCATCATTTCTGAGGCTGTTGCGATTCACGGCTTTTTTGCTGTCGTCCAAAGTGTATCCCAATACGGCGATGCAATAAATCGCCTTCAGCTCGAAATCCCAATTGGGCGTGATTTCTTTTCCACCGTACACGACCGCCGTGGCCTCACGGATGCGCCAATCTTCCGAAGGTAAATCATAGGAGTAATAGGGCTTTCCTTTCTTCGCTTGCGCAACAATTGGAAAGGTCGAATAATAAAGCATCCGGTCTTTAATGAAAGCCATCCGGTTCTTTTGCATTTCAATGAGAAAGTGATTGCCGTCCGCATCTTCGCAAAAAATATCGTAGATTCCCTTGCGTTCTTCGGCAGTCTCGGGAAGCCGTTCGCGAGTCGAGAAATCGAGATCGCGCAAGGGCGCCTCGAGCTCCAACACGTCATTGATGAAGCTCATAATAATGTCTTTATTGGCTTCTTCGCCAAAAATCTTTTTGAAGCCAAAATCAGAGGTCGGGTCAATGAATCTTGACATAATTTCCTCCCGTTTAAAAAAACAAATATTCTAATCCAAGATCACTGCAACTGCGCCTTTCGGCAACACCTCGCCGATTTGTCTTGCCGGCACGCCGTGATCCTCAAGTTGCAGCAAATACTCATCAACTTTTTCAGGCACAAGACTGACCAACAAACCGCCGGCAGTTTGCGGATCATGCAAGACTTTGACGAGCAGCGGCTCAATGCCCTCGCGAATCGTGACATGATCTTTGACGAACTCCCAATTGTTGCGGTTGCCGGCAGGAATGCAACCTTGTTCGGCGAAATGCAAAACCTCCGGCAGCAATGGAACGGCTTGGGCGTCAATCCGAAAAGCCACGGCACTTGCTGCGGCCATCTCGTAAGCATGGCCCAACAAGCCAAAACCGGTAATGTCGGTTGCGGCGTGCGCGCCGGCAGCGATCATCGCTTCACTCGCCGCACGATTCAACTGCAGCATGCTTTGCGTGAGTTGGCGGATTCCATCGCCGGATAACAAGCCGCGTTTAACGGCTGTGCTGAGAATGCCCGTGCCCAGCGGTTTGGTGAGCACCAACGCATCGCCAACCTTCGCGGTGTGATTGTGCACGATTTGTTGCGGATGCACGACGCCGGTGACCGCGAGGCCGAATTTGATTTCCGGGTCATCGACCGTGTGGCCGCCGATAACCGCCACACCGGCAGCGGCAGCTTGATCGATGCCGCCATTCAAAATCGCCGCCAGCACGTCTGGATCGCCTTTCGCCGGATAGCAGGCAATATTCAGCGCGGTGATCGGTTTGCCGCCCATCACATAAACATCCGACAGCGAGTTGGTCGCCGCAATCCGGCCAAAATCATACGGATCGTCGACGATCGGCGTGAAAAAATCCACCGTTTGCACCAGCGCCAAATCCTCGCGCAGTTGGAAAATGCCGGCATCCGCCGCAGCCTCCAATCCGACCAACACCCCGGGCATGTCGAGCTTCCTGACCTTCGCCAAAACTTGCCACAACACCGTTGGGCTCATTTTGGAAGCTCAACCCGCGCACCGAACTTTTTCGGTGAGGCGGGTGAGGTCTTCTTTGGTGGAATTGGAATTCATAATAATTTGACGGCTTATTCGTTGGACTCACCTTGAATATTTTTTAGCTCTGCAGAGGATTTATCCTGGTCTTGAGCTAGACTCGCTGAATCTTGTTCCGCAAAAACTATTTTCTCGGCACGCCCAACGATCAAACGACATTCATCCAAAGCCTTCTGAGCTGCTTCACGGCCAAACAATTCCGGCGCTCCCATGTCGTCGCTGCCATAAAACGACAACTCACGGTTTAACGCCAAATTATCCGCAATAGCAGCAAATCGCTGCACTTCCTCAGGAGTCAAAACTGTGAGTACTTTAGAATTTTTAAAAGATTTTCCTATTTTGTGAACTTTGCTATACTCAATACCCGCCCAACGTAACAAACCTTTTATGGCAAGCTCAACGGCTTCCTGAGATTTTCTAACCTTACGATGCCAGTGTTGGCGATCAAAGCTTTGCTGCGCTTCATCAAGAATAATCAATGCATCGTTCACTAAGATTTGCCCAAGTTTCTTAGTTCTCATAATTCAATTTCCTCCCCCGGGCGCCAATCGGGTTTGAGATCCCAAAACATGGAGCCATCATCCTCAATGACACGTTTTGCACCAAGTTCTTTTAGCCGCTTCCGTAATTTTTGCAGCTTGGTTTCTAGAATGCCGTTATCAAACAGAATTACCCCATCTTCCGTGATATCGAGTAGAATCGGCTGCGTACGTTCGATTTCTTCTATTGTGTAAAGAAACGGCGAGATTGACGGGTAAAACCCTTGAGCAGCTAGCGTTGCCGCGGCACGCGATTCTTCTGACTGCTGGACTAACGGAAAAATCATATCAGTACGTTTGCCGCGATCTTTCGGCAAGGAATCGAAAACCAGCAGAAGGTCAATATCACTGTTTGGTCGCGATGTGCCACGAGCCACGGAACCATATAAGACAGCTGCTTTTAAATGGTTGCCAAAATTCTGCCGGCAGCGTGCAATAAAATCGTTGATAAGATTTTGATACTCGCGATTCATCTTAATAACTTTCTCCTTCCACACCCAGCACTCTAACATCGCCCCGCCGCTCCGTAATTCCCGCCGCATCAAAATACTGCATCAGCGGCACGGCGAATTTACGGCTGGTGTTCTCCACGAGTTCTTTGAATTGGCTCACAGTAATTTCGTGATTTTGGCGGAAATAGTCAACCACTCTTTTTCTCGCCTGGTCGAGGCGGCGCTGGTGTATGAAGATGCCCTCTTCGAGCCGCACAATTTCTTTTTGAATCATCAAGACGCTCAATATATCTTCGATTTCCTTTTCAGCCACGGAAAATTTCGCCGCCAGTTCCGCCGGACTCGCCGGCGCGTAAGCTTGGGCGAAGAGCATGTCGCTCACCTTTTGCCGCAAATTTTGTTGCGCGGACGACAACTGAATCTCATGATCGATTAGAGCAACATGCGCTTCAACTTCCTTGATCTTTCCGGCGGCTTTGTAATGCTCGATAAAAAAATTAAGCAGCGCGGCGTCCGCTAAAGGGGGGATCAATCCGCTCAATTCGGCTTTGCGCAGGCCGAGGCGGATGGGGTTTTTCTGATGATACTCGCGCAGCAAATTTTCAAGCTGTTGCCACAGCGCTTCAAGCCGCTGGCGGTGCAGAAAACCCCGTTTGCCGACTTGCACCACATTTTGCGCTTGTACCAAAATTTGAATCTGCTTCTGCGCCTCCTCTTTTCGCCCGCCGGTTTCCGCGGCGAGTTGATCGATGGTGACGACGTAGCGACCGGCCACGAGAAATTGCGCCGCCAGCAATTCCTGCGGATCTTCCTTTTCCAACGCCTGCAATTTTGGCAGCAAAGCCGCGTCGCGAGCGCGATACGGCGCGGCTTCGGCATCCAACATGATGCCGCCGCCAATCGTGCGCGGCGGCGAATAACGGCGAATCACCAGCGGCTCCAATCGCTTCGTCGCCACTGGCGTCTCAAAAATAAAATGCACGTACCCGTTTTGTCCCGGGTTGATTTCATTCACGCCAATCGGAATCACCCGCGCTAGAATTTCAGCGGTGCCGAGATGCACGCGCACGCGCGAACGATTTTTCAGCGACGCCGGCGCCGAGGCCAGTAATTGCACGCGGCAGTTCGCCCTTGGCGTCGGATGAAAATAACCGGAGGCGGAAAGCACATCGCCGCGGCCGACTTCTTCGACGGCGACGCCCAACAAATTGACCGCCGCCCGGTCGCCGATTTGCACGCTGTTGACTTCCTTGCCGTGACGCTGCAAGCCGCGCACGCGCACGACTTTTTGCGCCGGCAGAATTTCCAACGCCTCGCCAACGTGGGTTTGCCCGGAAAGCACCGAGCCGGTGATCACCGTGCCAAACCCTTTCATCGAAAAAGCGCGATCCACCGGCATCCAAAAAACGCCGCGATCCTGCCGCGGCGGCAGCGTCGCGATCATTTCAGTTATAGCGCGGCGCAATTCCGGAATTCCCTCGCCGTTGAGATTGGAAACCGGTATGATCGGCGCATTTTTCAAAAACGTCGTTTTTAAAATGGCGCGAATTTCTTCCTGCACCAATTCCAGCCAATCCGGCTCGACCAGATCTTTTTTGGTGAGCGCCACCAGCCCGCGCCGGACTTGCAGCAGTTGGCAAATTTCAAGATGCTCGCGCGTTTGCGGCATGACGCCGTCATCGGCGGCAATCACGAAAAGCACCAGATCGATGGTGCTCACGCCGGCGACCATGTTCTTGATGAATTTTTCGTGGCCCGGCACGTCGATGATCGTGGCCGACTCGCCCAAATGCGCGAAGCCGAGGTCGATGGTCATGCCGCGCGCTTTTTCTTCCGGCAGGCGGTCGGTATCGACGCCCGTGAGCGCCTTCACCAGCGAAGTCTTGCCGTGATCGATGTGGCCGGCGGTGCCGAGAATGACGTGACGAGGCATAAAAAAAACAAAATGCAAAAAGAAAAAAGCAATTAACGGATTTTTATTCTTTGTCTTTAAAGCTGCGGACGAACTTGATGGCGGCGCGGATTTCATCAGCGGTCAAGGTGGTGCCGAATTTCGGCATGCGCGTGTCTTTGCCGTTGGTTATTGTCTCGATCAATTGCTCATCCGTGCGCGACTGCTGCCATTCGGGGTCCGTCCAATCCGGCGTGCCCGAGGCGACACCGGCGCCGTCTTCGCCGTGACAAAACACACAGCCATTCTTTTTGAACAGCTCGGTGAAATCAATCGGCTTTGGCGGCGCGGCGGGCTTGGCCGGTTTCGTTGTCGCAGCGGCTGCAGGCGTCACTTCACCGTCGGCTTTCGTTCCGTAGATCTTCGCCAAATAATCGCCGATAAGCTGCGCTTCTGCATCGTTAATCCAACTGCGATGGCGCACCGACATACGCTTGACGAGAATTTTCCACTCGTGCTTGGTGCGGCGCTGCGCAAAGGCGCGGTCGAGATTGTGGCATTTCGAGCATTTGGTGAGCAGCATGGTCTCGATTTGCACTGGCGTCACTTGTTCGGCTTTGTTGATGTTTTGCCGCTCGCTGAGAAAATAAACGATCTGCTCAACTTGATCCGAGGCCAGCCAAGTCGGATCGCGTTCCTGCATGCGATTCACCGCCTCCTGCCAGCCTTCCGGCGTCTTGACCATCGTGAAAACGCGCGTGAGATCGTGGCACTTGTTGCACTTCTGGATCACCAGCTCACGTCCGACGTCAATATCGAGATAAGCGGCGGAAGGATCGATGCGGCTGATGTATTTCCCGGTCAAGCTCTTGAGAAAATAGTAGCCGCCGGTGATGGTGACCAACGCCATGGAGATGACTAAAATACTCACGCCCATCGGCAAAACGTGATTGAAGGCTTTGGGATAGAAGCGCACGATTAAAATTTTCACGAACAGCAACGGCAACAGCGAGATGGCCAGCACCCAATGAATGATCGACTTCGCATCAAGCGGCGCATTCGATTGAATCACCTTGCGCGTCATGATGACGAGCATGATCACATAGATCGTCACGAAAAGATAACCGTTGATGCGGTGAAGCAGCGAAAGTTTGGCGGGGTTGAACTTTGGTTTCTGGCGGCCGGTGACTTCCAACATCAGCCAGACTTGAATCGCCGCGATGATCACGAACAAATAACCCAACGTCGAAGTGAGTTGTGGGCTCATCGCCTTCTCCTTGTGGTTTAATTCATTTTCATTTGTTTACTCGCTATCGCACGTCACAATAATCAGGATGGCGTCATATTATAATCTTTGGCTGAAAGAAATGCAAATAGTTTTTAACGCCACAGCGAAAATCTTGCCATACGGCATTCATTTGAATTTCAGATCCAATTCCAATCGGTGTTTATTAAAGTCGCCAGGCCGGTTGAGCGCGGTTTGTAGAATTTACAAAAATAAAATTTCTTTAAAAAAAGGCTTGACTTTTATTGGCGCTTTTTATATATTCTTAACGTTCGATTGAGATAAAAGTGGCGCGCTGTACGCGTTGTTTCGATACAAACTACGAGATCCCCCCCCAGTCTCGTAAGTTTGAACCGGGTTATCGGAGCGGCAAACGGCAGCGTGCCTTTTATTTTGATAAAAAACGCCATCCCAAATTAAAGTTGCGGATGGCGTTTTAGTTTCGAAGCCAACCGCAAGATGGCCGCCATTAGGAGCACACCCAACATGGCACCGCCGATTCCGGCAATGGGAAAAAGCACAAAAGGCCGAGCCGACTGGACTGTGAACTGCAGAAGCGTCAGAACCGGATAAAAGCTGAGTGTCACGAGTGTGACGATCCAAATTAATCGCGGCGAAACAGCGTTGTAGCGCCGGCGGCAAAGCTGCGACAACGACCCGAGCAAAATACCGCAGCCGCCGGTCGCAAACAAAGTGGCCGCCAAAGACTCATGATGCGGGAATTTCTGCAAAAATTCAGTCCAAGCCGTCGAGGTCTCCCAAAAGCTCGGTAAGGTTCGCCAGGAATATTGCCAACGCAGGGTTTGGCGCTGAAAGTTTTCTTGTTTCAGCGTAAAATCAAAAGGCGCCAGCGCGATCAGAGTTTGCGCCAGCAAAACTGCAAACCAGGCGACAACCAGTGGGCGAGCATGAAAAATGCGCCGAATCTCGCACCGGATCGCGCCGATCAAGCCGGGCTTGGCCAGCGCCAGCTTAACGCCGATATAAGCGCCGGTGAAATTCGTCATAAGGTCATTCACCGAAGTTATCCGGCGATCCAACGCCAGTTGCAAAATTTCAATCGCAGCGCTGCAAAACAAAGCTGCAAGCAACGACGGGCGCGCGCTGGCGTTATCGCCTGGTTCACGAGTGCGACGAACCAACCGCCAATGCTGCAAAAAAAATCCAAACGGCACGAATAATAAAACGTTGCCGACTGCGTCGGCGAGCGAGAGCAAGCCGCCGTCGGTATCCAAAAACGGAATCCATTCGCTGCGCTCCCAGCGCTGGCGCAAACCGGAAGGCGTCAAATTAAATCGAAACGGTATCGCGGTTTGATAAAGAATAAAAAGAGCGCACAGCAAAAATAAAATGCCCGCCGCCGTGCGGTTGACATTTCGCTGCTGGTCGCCGGTTGCCGGAGGCTTCACAGGTGCTTTCTAACTCCTTTTTGACGCATCATCAATTATCCTATTTGATCAACGCGATCTTCTGCGTCGCCGTCTGTTGTCGGCCGTTCTGAAAAACAATCTTCAGCGACAACAGATAAATGCCATTGGGCAGCGCCGCGCCGCGATCATCTTTGCCGTCCCAAAGCAAAAAATGAGCGCCGGCCGATTGTTTTCCTTTTTGCAAAAAGCTCACGCGGCGGCCGAGGAGATCATAGATTGCCGCTGTGACGAATGCCTCGCCAGACAGTGAATAATTGAATTTCGTCGTTGGTTCCGAGGCTGTGGCGCGCCAGGGATTCGGATAATTTGGCGAAATTGTAAAACTTTTTCCGGCCTCGGACTTCGGTCCGGTGACGCGCGTCGGCAGCGAGCCGTCAAGAACGATGTGACGCGCGAGCACGCTGCCAAATTCATCGACGATTTCCAATCGTACCGAATCGGCGCCAAAAACATTGAGGCGGCCGTAAGCATTGTTGAAATTCGAGCTCATCAAGGTTTGGCCGCCGCGATTCCAAATTCGAACGCCCAAAAGCTCCAAGAGCGCGACGATTCTTGAATTTGTGATGTCAAGCCCGCCGGCCATGATTTCGGGCAAACCGGCGTTGGCGCCGTCGTCAATCGCCGCCGTATGCGTGTCGCCGCTGAGCACAATCACATTTTTAATTCTATTTTCAAAAATAAAGCGCAAAAGCCATTGCTGCTCTTTCTCAAATCCCACCCATTTATCGAGCAATTCGACGGCGACAAACAAACCGGTCACTTGCCCGAAGCCGGGAACAAAAACCACGCTGTCTTGCACCGTCAAAGCCAAATCGAGCGCGCGCCGCAAGCCGCGATTGAAAGGCACCGACGTGACAACAAACTTCCAATCCGCCGGCGAAGCGCGCAATTCCCGCCGCAGCCAATCGCGTTGATTTTCGCCGATCAGCGTCGAATCTCCGGCCAAAATCGAGTGCCGCTGATTGTCGGGTAAAAATTCATACTGGCCGGTTGCCGGATTGCGGCGCAACGCATTCATGTTGGGGCTGCGCTGCGAACGCGTATCGAGCATGAAAAAATCGGCGTTGCCGTAAGCAAATTTGTGCCAGATGCCGCCGTTGGCATTGGCGAGCGGATAACCGGGAAAGAGCTGTTGATAACCGCGAATGCTGTTCAATCGCGCCTGCGGCGGCGCCGGAATCTCACGCGCGCGCCCGGCGTCATTGGCCGTAAACGCCGAGGCATTGTTGTTCATATAATCGTGATCGTCGTACACGTAATCAACCGGCGTCACCCGCAGCAATTGCTGCAGCGGATAGGTTGAATCGTATTTGGCGCGGTAGCTCGCCTGCACCCGGCTCATCTCCAAGCTAAAAAATCGTGTCGAGTCTTTCGCCGTGTCCGTGGTGTCGGGATAGCCCCAATCGCCGATTTGCAAAAAGAAACACGGGCGATCGTTTGCCATTTGGGTGAAAACCCGTCCGGCGCCCGGCGAATTTTGCCACGGCCGATTTTGTTGGCATGAGCCGAACGTAAAAAGGAACGGCACGCGCGTGCCCGGCGGCGGAAAGGTGCGAAATTGGCGAACTTCGCCAACCGGCGCGCCATTGACGACGGCGCGGTAAAAATAAAGTATATCGGCGACGAGATTGTTGGCATCGATCAGAACAGCAAAATCATTCGCCGCCGCGGCAACCTGCTCGCCGCCGAACAAGCTCGCCGAAAAATTTTGCGAGGTCGAAAGTTGAACGTTGACTTGCGCCGTCGCATCGACGCGAACATAAAAGCGGGCCGAAGTCGACGTGACGCCGCCGGCGATGGGGCCGTGCGTGAGTTTCTGGGCGAACAACGAATGAATGAAGAACAACATACCCGCCAAGACCAGCCGGGTGATTTTGCCTCGGATAAAATAGCTTGTAAGCATAAAAGTTTCCTCAAGTCATGGAGAAGCCAAATCATTAATAAGCTGATGTCATTCAGGATAAATCTTTTTTCTATGCAAGTCATTCGTTAGGAATAAAAAAGATTTCTCCGAAATGACATTTTCGTTGCGATTTCCTTTTTGTTGCAGTTCTCTTTTCGTTGCGATTTTTTTAATTATTGCCGATAATCACGCTGCAAAAGTCCCCGAATCTTTTCCGCTTTGTTGCGGCCGATGCCGGCAACTTCCATCAACTCGTCCGGTGCCGCGCTGAAAACCGCTTGCAGGCTGCCGAATTGTTTGAGCAGCGCCTTCGCTAAATGCGGCCCGATGCCGGGGATGGTTTCGAGAATATATCTTTGCGTCGTTGCCGGCGAGGAAGATCGGCGTTTGGCATGCAGCGAAAACTCCTGCGCTTTGTCGCGGTGCACGAGCTGCGCCATCGCCAGCAACAGTTCTATCGTCTCGGCAGAATTTTCGGAATGAAGAATCGGAATGCGATTGAGCACGGACACGTAAAGCATCGCCCCGCGCAACGCGCTCGGATGAATATCTCGAACCGGCGGCTCGCAGTTTTCCAACAGCAAGATGGGCGAGGCGAAAGCGGCGCGCAAAGCGCCGACCTGCGCAAAAAGACGTTTATCAAAAATGGATTGAATGAAATCCGCCGTGGTTTTGCGCTCGATGGCGATTTTTGGCGTCAGCAGATAATCCCCGACTTCCAAACGCTTGAGCCGCACTTCCAAACCTTTTTCACTGAGGGCGCGAGGAATACCGGACGCACGCTCACGCAGATCGGCGATGATGGTCAGGTGAGGTTCTCGTTGTCCGTTTCCGGATATTGGATCGTGGCCAAGCATTTTCAACCGTTCTTCGTTAACTCTTTGAAAAGTACAAGCAGAAAATAATAGCTGTAAAGTTGCAAAGCAAGCGAAATAAAAATCGAAATCAATTTAGGCAAACACGCCACACTGTGGCGTCCGTTCACACTTCCAACTTGATTTTGAAGATGGTGGAATAAGCATAATTTCATAAAAATTAGCCGGCCCGGCCAACCTCCCCAAAGTGGCACGACGATTGAACTCATGTTGCCCGAAGCCTATTCGAAATTTGGCAAAAAATTAACTTAACGTTTTGGAGGCAATTATGAAACGAAACAGGAAGAGTTGTTGGATTTCGTTGGCGATCGTCGGCGCTTTCGCGCTGATGAGCTGCGAAAAAAATCCGACAAGCCCAGGCTCGCCAATCAAAAGCGATTCGTTCGCAAAAACGGCGGCGAGCACCGGCGTCGAAGTTTATCGCAGCGTGCAAACCTTCGAGCAGATTGAAAAGGCCATGGCCGGCCCCGGAGCGCTCGGCGCCATCAAACTGCCGGCAGTCGGCAGTCTCCAAAAAAGTGGAGCCAATTTCCGGCAAGCACTCCAGCCTTTTTATCAGCAAGCTCAAACGCTCGCGCAACAGGCGCCCCGCCTGCAGAAAACCAACGGCGACAGCATACTTTTGGACCACCGCTGGATCGATCCGCAAACCGGCATTGCGTATCATCTGTGGATCAGCTACAACACGGTGAGCGGCAAAGCGACGGTGTACACCGTTGCCACGAATCATCCGAGCCGCAGCCCGATTGCTCGCGACTCGACGCGCATCGTGATCGATACGAATTTCACCATCGCCGATAACAAAGACGATGTGGTCGAGCTGTTGGAAAATGCGAAAGATTATCGCGCCGGTTATCGCTTGCGCTACGAAGAAGGGCGGATCATTCCCGACAAATACCAGCCCGGCAGCGAGCCGAAAGGCGGTGTGATCGAAGGCAAGAGTCTTTATGCTTCCGGACAGGATACCACCGAAGTGCAAGCGCGTCTCGAATATCACGAATCCGCCAACCCGGCCGGCAGTTGGGCGAAAACCGTGAACTTCCGCGACGGCACGCGTTACAGCGAAGACATCACCTTCCGCCGCAATAGCGTCATTTTCAACATTGCGTATCGCGACGGCACGAGGGAACAGGGCCAATTCAACGCGCCGGATGAAAATCATCTCTCGTTTGAAAAACGCGTGACGTATCCCGCCGGCTCCGATCCGCGCTCGATTTTTGAGAAGGGTGATTTTTCACGCAATCCGTCGGATGATTCCGGCACGGCCAATTTCACGCGCGAAGAATTTTTCGCCGACGGCAGCTCCAAACGTCACGCCGTCAACATCAAAGCGTCGAAACAAAATGGTTTTGGCCGTCTCGAAGTGACGGAGAGCAACAGCGACGGCACCGGTGGCAGTTGGACGTTGCAGGACGGCCCGGCCAAAGCTGATTTGAAAGGCAACTGGATCAACGAGCAGAAGCAATATATTTTGTTCAACGGCGCTTTCTATCACGACGGCAGCGGCGAGCTGCATATCGAAGTGTATGCGTCAAAAGAGGCCTACGATAAAGGCGAGCCGCCCATTTTCAAAGCCGATCTGCATTTCAGGCCTGATGGTTCCGGCAGCGGCGCGATCACGAGCCAGGAAGGCGTCTCACAGTTCTCGTTCAGCGCGAATGGGGCGCCACGGAGTTAGTTGAGTTTTAACTCTCACACGGGCTTGCGCAGCAGTGGTTGGGCAAGCCCGTATCATTTTATCATGCGCGTGCCAAAACCCTCCGACAACTCATTGAAGCGCTTTTTTTAAATTACGCTCAATCTTTGCGATTTTTTTTTCATCCGGAATATGCTTTCTTAAGACATTCAAAGTTTTGGCGATGAGATGATCACGGCGCATCTCCGTCAGGTCACGACGCAATCCCTCGCCGATATAAAGTTTCAATAAAGATTGATAGCCCAATTCCTTTTGCGCAGCGATCAATTTCAGTTGTTCAAGAGTATCTTTCGGAACGCGAATTGAGACCATCTTGGAAGGGCGGCGATGCAAAGTAAGATCAAGCTTCTTCATAAAGTTCTCTTTCACGGTTTGTGGCTTTACGTGCTGAAATTATTCTCGTAAACATACTCCGCTCAACGTAGACGACAAACAATAATCTCCGCTTTAGCGAAAAACCGAGCACAAATTCACGGTATTCGTTTTCGGACGAAGCCTCCCCTACTTGACGGAAAGGGTCGGAAAACACTTCGCCCGCTTCTTCAAAAGATACGCCGTGTTTTCGCTTGTTTGACTTGGCCTTGTTTCCATTCCAGACGAAGCCTTCGTCAGTAAGGAAATAGATGGAATCCATAAATAAATATAAATATTTGTATATACTTTGTCAATACAAATTTTATGAACGGAAACAGACGATTTGTCCTGCGTTGTCAAGTAAAATTCATTTGCACCATTTAAAATTTTTTCTATTTTATAACGAACATGAAAATTTCAATTCCAAAAAAATCCGGCCTTTGGCTTCTTCTCGCGGTTTTGCTCATGGCGTCGTCAGTTCTCTCGCAAGAGCTGGTCATCGAGCGGATCGATATTCTCGGCGCGCGCAAAACCAAACCGCACGTTTTTCACCGCTATTTGAGCTTTCGCGAAGGCGATCGCATCACGCCCGAGCTTATCGATGATAATTTTCAAGCGTTGCTCGCCACCAATTTTTTCAAACAGGTCGAATTTAGCACCGCGCCGGGCAGCGAAAAGGGAAAGGTGATCGTGGTGATCGAAGTGCAAGAGCGCCGGTCGCCGACGCTGGAGTTCGCCGGCGGTTACAGCGAGCTTGACGGCTGGTATATTTCTCCCATCGGCGTGCGCTACGACAATCTTTTGGGCACTGGCCATTATCTCGGCTTGCGTTTGATGATCGGTGACCGCGCCGGCGGCGTGAATTTCCGCTTTTATCAGCCGGAGGTTTTTAAGCGCCACATGAACTTTCAAGTTGATTTCGATGTGCTCGGCCGTGACGTGATTCATTACTTCAACCATCGTGAAGCGGTTCAGCGAGTTTCCTCCGCAAGTTTGCGTCTTGGTCTCGGTGGCGCGCGCGGCGTGGCCAAATATTTTTCCGCCGGCTATCAAACCACCACCTTCGAGCCTGACAGCACGGCGAATTTTGTTTCGCGAGACAGCGCGACGACCTCCTTTCCGCCGGTCATTGCCCAAAGTCTCGGCAAAAAAAACATGGGCATGTTCTGGCTGCGACTGCAAGCCGATACCCGCGATAATACTTTTTTTCCGCGCCATGGCCTCTGGGGCGCGCTCACCATCGAAGCCGCCGATGAGAATTTTGGCGGAGAGTTGCAATTCACCCGCGCGGTTTTTGACGGCCGCTGGTATCAAAGCCTCGGCGCCGGCGTGCTGGCGGTGCGTTTAAAAACGACGGCGACCTCGCAGACGACGCCATTTTATGAACGTTTTTATCTTGGCGGCGCCTACTCGTTGCGCGGCTATGCCGAGCGCAGTTTGACGCCGGTTGGATATGGAACGCGGCTTTTTCTCGGCAGCGTCGAATGGCGGATTCCATTCGCCGGCGGCGATCCGCAAAAGCCGGGGCTGATTGGCGCGGTCTTTTTTGACGCCGGCAGCATCGGCACGCCGGCAACAAAACGCCGCGACGATGAGGCCTTCACCACGTTTGGCTTCGGCTTTCGTTGGAAAGTTCCGGTCGTCGGTTTGCTGCGCTTCGACTTCGCTTATCCGACACGACGGCCGGATGATTTCAGATTTCATCTTGCCGTCGGACATCCATTTTGAGAAACCATGCGCCGCTTCGTGAAAATAAAAATTTTCTTTCTTCTGCTGCTTGCCGCGCCGACGACGGCGCAGACGCCGCGCATCGTTTCTCTGGCCGCCAAACCCCTCGACCGCAACCTCGCCGTTGCCGTGCAGCTCACCGAGGTGTTCTCGCCAAAAATCACCGGCACGATTCGCAGCGGCATGCCGGCCGTCATTCGTTTTGATTTTCGTTTGATCGAAGAGCCGAATCGCGAAGTGCAGCAGGCGGCGCGGTCGCTGCACATTCTTTACGATCTGTGGAACGAGCGCTATCGCCTGCAATTCAACGGCCGGGAGCAATTCGTTTCCGGCTTTGCCGAGATGCAAAAAATTTGCGAAAATATCGCCGATTCCAGTTTCCTGCCGCTCAATCGGCTATCCGCGCAAAAAATCTACCGCTTGCGGTTGCAGGTTGCCGTCATACCGATCAGCACGCGACAAAGCCAACAACTGCAAGATTGGCTCGAGGCGTCCGACGCAACAGAAGAGTCGGCGCCCGGCGAAGATCGCTCGACCGGTTTTCGTTTCAATATCAGCAAATTTCTTTCTTTTTTCGTCGGAAAAAATGAGCGGTCTTTCGGCGCTTCCGAGTGGGTTGCTTCACCGCCGTTTCGTTTAGAGCAACAATGAAAAGCTTGCGCTCAAAATTTATCGTCATTTTTTTACTGGTGACTTTTCTTCCGCTCCTGCCGTTGGCCTATCTCGCCGAATTTTTTTTGAAAAAAACGATTGGCATCGTTTTGCAGAAGCCACTGGCCGAAGGATTGAGCGGCGCAATGGAATTGGTGAGCGAGCAAATGAACGCCGAATTGCGAACGCTTGCCGTGCGCATGCGATCGGTCAAAAACTTCATGCAAAATAAAAAAACGAAAAATTGGAACGGGGGGATGCAAAACCCAACGGCTATTATCAATTCAGATGACTCAGTTCGATTCGCCATCGTCGACACGAGCGGCGTTACTCTGAAAAGCTGGCCGGAAAATTCGGCAATCAAATTTGAAAAATCCGTTTTGCAAAATGATTTGCCGGCTGATTCGCTCGTTAACGCCGGCGCCGATAGCGCCGCGGCAAGGCTGGCGCTGCGGCTCCCGCGCCAGATGCGGCCCGCCGCGTGGCTGATTGGGGAAAAAGCCATTTCAGAAAAAACCCGGCAACGCTTCAAAGCAATCGTCTCGGCGGCGCAGATGCGCCAGTATCTCGATTTGAACGAATCCGAATTGCGGCAAAGCCTGCTGCTGGCTTTTCTCGTTTTATATGCGCCTCTGCTGCTCATCAGTCTCGCGGCGGGCTGGTATCTGGCGCGCCGCCTCACCGCGCCGCTCGCCGAGCTATCAACCGGCGTGCAGCAATTGGCCGCCGGCAACTGGGAACACCGCGTTGCGATTCGCTCGCAGGATGAAATCGGGCAAGTCGGTCACGTCTTCAATCAGATGGTGGAAAATCTGCGGCGGCAGCAAGAACAAGTGATCGCGCTCGAGAAAATGGCGGCATGGCGGGAAATCGCGCGGGTGTTGGCGCACGAAATCAAAAATCCCCTGACGCCGATGCAGTTGATGGTGCGGCAAATTCAAGATGAATACAAAGGAAAAGATGAATCCTATCGCCAAACGCTCGCAGAATGCTGCCGCATCATCGACGAGGAAATCGAGCAACTGCGCCAGCTCGTGCGCGAGTTTTCTGATTTCGCGCGCATGCCGGAGCTGCATCCGGCGCCCGGGCAGCTCAATGAACTGGCGGCGGAAGTGGCGAAACTTTATTCCCAGCGGCCCGCGGAATTGCAGCTCGATCCGGCGCTGCCCAAATTCAACTTTGATTGGGAAGCGATTCGCCGCGTGCTGATCAATCTGGCCGAAAATGCCATGCAAGCATCATCGACCGCTAAAATCACGTTGCGAACTTTTCATTCCCCAAACGAGATTGCCATTGCCGTCGAAGATACCGGCCCCGGCATCGCGCCGGAAAATCTCGCGCGCATTTTCGAGCCGTATTTCTCGACTAAAAAATCCGGCATCGGTTTGGGTTTGGCAATTGTCAAGCGCATTGTCGAGGAGCATGGCGGTGCAATCTCAGTTCAAAGTGAGCTTGGGCAAGGGAGCAGGTTTGTGTGCAAATTTCATCTGATTCGTAAAACGTAACACCGATTACGTTTTACGCTTTACATTTTTGAAATCCAATGCCAAGATCAAAAATTTTAGTTGTTGACGACGAGCGCAACATTCGGCGCTCGATCGAAATGATTTTGAAAGGCGAAGGCCACGAAGTAACCGAAGCCGCTTCTGCCAGCGAAGCCGCGGCCAAACTCGCCGAACAAGGTTACGATTTGATGCTGCTGGACATCGTCATGCCGGGCGAGATGGACGGCTTGCAATTTCTGCAAAGCTTGAAAGGCGCGCCGAACCGGCCGGTCGTCGTCATCGTCTCCGGACAGGCGACGATTCAAAACGCGGTGGCGGCCACGCGCGAGGGGGCGTATGATTTCATCGAAAAGCCGATTTCCAAAGACAAGCTGCTGCTCACGATCAAAAACGCTTTGGCGCAGCGCCAGCTTGCGGAAGAGAACGCGCGCTTGCGCCGTGAAGTCGGCGGCCAGTTTGCGATGATCGGCGAGAGCGCGGCGCTGCAAAATGTGCGCGAGCAAATTACCCGCGTTGCGCCGACGCATTCGCGCGTGCTCATTCTTGGCGAGAGCGGCACCGGCAAAGAATTGATTGCCCGCGCCATTCATGAAGCCAGCGAGCGCTCAAAGCAGGCTTTCATCAAAGTGAACTGCGCCGCGATTCCGGAAGATTTAATTGAGAGCGAATTGTTCGGCCACGAGAAGGGCGCGTTCACCGGCGCGAGTGCGACGCGCGACGGCAAATTTCTGCAAGCCGACGGCGGCACGCTTTTTCTCGATGAGATCGGCGACATGAGCCTGCGCGTGCAAGCCAAAGTTTTGCGCGTCTTGCAAGAAGGCGAATTCGAGCGCGTCGGCGACAGCCAAACTTTGCGCGTCGACATTCGCGTCGTTGCCGCCACCAACAAGAATCTCGAAGAAGAAGTCCGCCGCAACCGCTTCCGCGAGGATTTATGGTTTCGCCTGAACGTGGTGCCGATTTACATGCCGCCGCTGCGTCAACGCCAAGACGACATTCCGGCGCTCGTGCAGCATTTCAGTGAGCTTTACTGCCACGAAAACGGCTTTCGGCTGAAGCAGATGACGCCGGAGGCGATGGCGCGATTGCAAAATCATGACTGGCCGGGCAACATTCGCGAGTTGCGCAACGCCATCGAGCGGCTGGTGATCATGACGCCGGCGGAAGTTATCACTGCCGCCGATCTGCCGCTCTCGTTGCAAACGCCGCAGCCTATGCTCCAGCACACTTTCCAAGCCGGACAAACGCTACGCGAAGTGCGCGATCAAGTCGAGCGCGATTACATTCTCGCCTGTCTTGAAGCCACCGGCGGCAACATCACACAGGCGGCGCAGATTCTCGGTATCGAGCGGAGTAATTTGCACAAGAAAATGCGGGCGTTGGGGATACAAAACAAGAGCCAGTGAAGTTTGAGCTTTTTCATTTTGGAGGTCATAAGAGGTGCCACATGCTTGAGGCAAACGCTATCATTCGATCACTTTCGTTAATTTTTTGGGGCACACTGATATTTCTTTTTAATTTCAAGGTTGGCGATTTTGACTTGTTCAATGATGCCATCGGAATGTTTCTCATCTGCATAGGGGTGTTTTCTCTTTCTAAACAACCGGGTGGCGAGAGGCATCATCAATACATGTTGTACGTAAAAGTCATCGCTATTCTCCTCTTGATTGATGCCGTTCTTAAAAATTTCTCGTTTGCAAGAAGTTGGCACTTTCTCTTTCCGATATTAGGATTATTCGTTCTTGTAGCTATACATCTTTTTTGCCTTGCCATACGCGATATGTGCGAAGTTAACAATTTAATGAAATCACTGAAAAGCTGGAAAAAAACATTCCTTCTGTTTGTTATTCTTAACGAAATCCCCTTTGGTTTATTCTACCTCGTCAGCATAGGTGCGATGCTAACAAACAGCTCTTTTATCTTACCGGCCCGGTTTATTCGGAGCCAGCCATGGTCGGCTTTGGTGATAGCGCTTCTATCAATTCCACTCCTTCACTTTTTTGTTTCCAGTGCTCGCATGCAAAAAGAAAGTGCAAATAATTCATCGGCGCCAAAGGATATTGCTTGAAATAACTGCTTGCCTGCTTTACACAGCCTGCTTTACACGCCTACCTTGTTTTTTCTCGAAAAATTACCTACCTTTAAAAATTAGTTTTTTAAATCCCGATAATCCGTTTTAAATTTACGCAAGGAAAAATGAAAGCACAACTACACTGGATCGGTCCGGATATGCAGCTCGAAGGCACGACGGAATCCGGGCAAACCGTTAAACTTGACAGCGCGAAAGATAAAGCCGCTGCGATTGGCGCCTCACCCGTGGAAATGATCTTGCAAGCGCTCGGCGGCTGCACCGCCATGGATGTTGTTTCGATTCTTCAAAAAATGCGGCGCACGATCAAAGCGCTCACGCTGGAGATCGACGCCAAACGCCGTGAAGAGGATCCGCGTATTTTTACCCACATTCACATTCTTTATAAATTGGCAAGCCTGGATGCGGCAGAGCATGAATTGGCAAGAGCCATCAAGCTTTCGGAAGAAAAGTACTGTTCGGTGAGCGGCATGTTGCGGCCGGCTGTGAAGATCACGACGAGTTACGAATTGCGCCATGATGAGTAATCGCAATGCCAATCAAGAAAGATGATAACAACAACATTGCCGATTCGCGAATGGATGCTGCATCGAACGAAAACTTACTCATTCCAACTTCATCAAACCAATCACCCCCGCGCAGAAATGCGCGCCCCATGTTTCGGGCCCTAAACCATCGCAATTATCGCCTTTATTTCTTCGGACAACTTTTCTCTTTGAGCGGCACGTGGATCCAGAACGTCGCGCAAGGCTGGTTGGTCTACGAGCTGACGCGCTCGCCTTTTTGGCTCGGTTTTGTCGGCTTTCTCAATTTCCTGCCGCTGTTTATCTTCTCACTGCCGGCGGGAAGCCTTGCCGACCGCGTTTCAAAACACAAATTGTTGCTGGCTTTGCAGATTCCGTCCATGCTGCTCGCGTTTATGTTCGCCGTTTTGATTTGGTCCGAAACCATTACGGTATCTTTGATCGGCATGTTGGCCTTTGGCTTTGGGATGGTGAATGCTTTTGACCTGCCCGCCCGCCAGTCGTTTGCCATCGAGCTGGTCGGCAAAAAAGATCTGGCGAATGCGATTGCGCTCAACTCGGCGACGTTCAACACGGCGCGTTTGCTCGGCCCCGCCATTGGCGGCATCGTCATTGCGACAGCCGGCGCCGGTTGGTGCCTGTTCATCAACGGCGTTTCCTATCTCGCGGGAATATGGGCGCTGACCGCCATGCGTTTTGAGAAAAGGCCGCTGCCGGGAAAAAATCATCCTTCGCTCAAAAATTCAATCGCAGAAATTTTTCTTTATATCCGGCAAACCCGCCCGGTGTATGGACTGCTGATGCTGGTGAGCGTTATGACTGTTTTCGGCTGGTCGTTTTGGATTTTGATGCCGGTTTTCGCCAGTTCGATTCTAAACGGCGGCGCCATCGAGCTTGGCAAGTTAATGTCATTCGGCGGCGTTGGCGCGTTGGGCAGCGCGTTATTCGTGGCCGGTTTCGGCCATCGCTTGCTGCCGCGGCGTCTGGTGTTTTACGGCGTGTTTGTTTTTGTCAGCGGGGTGACGGGATTTGCTTTGTCAAAAACATTCTCTCTGTCGCTGGTGATGGTGGCGATGGCCGGTTTTGGCCTGATTCTGTTTTACATCAATGCCAACAGCGCGCTGCAACGGCGGGTGCCGAATCATCTGCGCGGCCGGATGATGGGCGTTTATGCCGTGGTCTTTGGCGGACTGTCGCCCTTCGGAAATTTACAGGTCGGGTTCTTAGCCGAAAAAATTGGGGCCCCGCAAGCCGTCATCCTGGGCGCCGCCATTTGCGCCGGGATGGCGTACGTTGTTTCGCGCCTGGTGCCGCCGCAGCCGCGCAAGCGCAAAGAGAAAATTTCTCCGCTGCCGCCCGTTAATGTTCCGGCTGTCTTCTGAAAAGATTTACTCCGAGGTCGATTTGAGAAAAAAATAAAACGACACCGCAAAGCTGGCCTCAAAAACCGCCGTCGCGATGCCGGAATAACGATCATAGTCTTTGGTGCGTTGATAAAATCCCTCTCTCTGCGCCGGCAAACTGGCGGTGAGATATTGATCGTAGAAATGATCGGCTTTATCTTTCAGCAAAATGGCGGCGACGCCGGAGGCCAGGCTCAAGCCGGCCGTCGCCAATGAAATCCGGCGATTTCGGTTGAGATGAAAACGCCGGCGGGACTTTTCAACTTCTTGAAGAAGCGCCAATTTTTTTTCCGGTTTTAACGTAACGGCGTAAAGACGCGTTTCCGCCAAACCTTCCTTTATTTTTCCAATTTGCAATTGTTCGGCTTGATAACCGGCGCGGCGAATTTCAACGGTGGCGATCTCGTCTTCCGGCAAGCGCAGCACCAGCGGCGTCGCGCCTTGCAAAATACCATCGACATAAACTTCCGCGCCAAACGGCGTCGAATTGATTGAATAGCCTTTCAGAAAATGCGTCGTGAATATGAGCGTATCGCCGGCGCTGAGCGAGCAGGTTTCCACCCAATCAAAATCGAGCCAGCTTTCCGGCTGGGCGCGCTTGACGGCGATCTCGTGCTTGCCGGATGGCACAGAAAAATTCCGCAACGGTGTGAAGCCGACTTGTTGTCCATCGATCAGCACGGGAAATCCGGGATGCTGCGATTCTACTGAAATAAAGGCATGGCGAGATGATGCAGATTCTTGAGCAAAAGCGGAAATTGCAACGCATGAAAAAGCGGCGCCGATAAATGATGTTTTAAAAAATTTCATTTTTTGTCGTATGCTCATTGTTGCCTGGAGTGTTCTCGCGCTTTCTGCGCCGCTTCCCACAAGCGCCGATACTCCGGCCGCACGCTTTCATCCAGTTTTTCTTCCAATTCAAGGGGAAGAACAAGCGCGATAATCAAGTCTTGGACATCAGCAATATCGCGTATGCGGTGCGGCGCGGATAATCCGGAGGCCAATTTAAGCTCGATTAAATTCTCTAACGCAATCACTTTCACTTGTTTTCGTTCCACTGTTTTTCCAGCCGGATTGGGGAATTTTACGGGTTTTGGCAGGCCGTCTCCGGGAAATTCTCCGGCAGTGATAATTTCAATTCTGATTTTTGATTCGGCATCAACAAAAGTTTTGGCCGCACCGGGGAAAGCAGGAACGTAACCGCGTCCGACTAAACGCTCACGAAAAATTCGTAAGCCTTCAGGCGTCATGAGAATGTCAACGTCGAGCGTTAAACGGGCGTAACCATGCGCAAAAAGCGCCATTCCCCCAATCACAGCGTAAGCGATGCCTTCCGCGTCCAGTTGCTGCGCCAAACGATACATGGTTTCATGGACGAGGTCTTTTTCCATAAAAAATTCTCCTGCCCGGATCAAACCCTCATCAAACGACAGATCAGTGCGCTTGGGGCGTTCGGCGGCGGTATTTTCCAGAATCGTCATGATGAAAAGATCTAAAAACTGTTCAATGACCTGCAATTGTCAACTTGTTAGAATATAAGAAACTCATTGACTGATCGCAAGAACTTCATTATCTTATCTCTTATGCAGACGGCAAATTTGGTGCAACTGGTGCGCGATGCCGGCGTCGTTGGCGCGGGCGGCGCGGGTTTTCCCACCTACAAAAAGATCGATGCCCGCGTCGATACCGTCATCGCCAACGGCGCGGAATGCGAGCCTTTGCTCTTCAAAGACAAAGTGCTGATGGAAAACTACGCCGCGGAAATGATCGATGGCCTTCGCTTGGTCATGGAGCATGTCGGCGCCGGCAAGGGCATCGTCGCGATCAAGCACAAGAACCGCAAAGCCATCGCCGCTGTCACCCCGCATCTGCCCGCGAATATTTCTCTTTTTGAAATGGAAGATGTTTACCCGGCGGGCGATGAGTACGAAGTCGTTTATCACAGCATCGGGCGCCGCATTCCGAGCGGCGGCATTCCGCTGCACATCGGCGTCATCGTGCAGAATGTGGAAACGTTGTATCACATTCATCGCGCCGCGCAAGGCCAGCCGGTGACGCATTCGTTGATGACGGTACACGGCCATGTCAAGCAGCCGCTCACCGCGTGGTTTCCCGTCGGCATGAGTTACGCTGAGGCACTGCAAGTGGCGGGCGGCGCCACCATCGACGATTTTGTGTTGCTCGATGGCGGCCCGATGATGGGCAAAGTGGTGACGGATTTGGCCACGCCGGTGACGCGTGTTTCCAGCGGCATTATCGTGCTCGGCCGCGATACGCATTTAGCCGAACGCAAAACGCAATCCGAGCCGGTATACAAGCGCATCGGCAAATCCGCCTGCGATCAATGCAGCTTGTGCACCGAAATGTGCCCGCGTTATTTGCTCGGTTATCCGATTCAGCCGCATCTCGTCATGCGCTCGCTGCTCACCACCGGGCCGATGAGCGACACGTTGACGCATTGGGCGCAGGCCTGTTGTGAGTGCAACATCTGCACGCTGTGGGCCTGTCCGGAAGAGTTGGATCCGCGCAACGTTTGCGTGGTGACGAAAAGAGATTTGAAGCAACAGGGCAAATGGCTTTCGGCTGAAGAGTTGCAAAAACTCACCAAACCCGTGCATCCTCTCAAGCCCTATCGCTCAGTGCCAACCGAGCGGCTGGCGCGCCGGCTGGGCTTGCATCAATTCAAGAGTGAGGCGCCGCTCTACACCGAAAAGATCGCGCCGAAAAGCGTGGCCATTTCCCTGCAACCTTCAGTCGGCGTGCCACCGACGCCAGTCGTGCGCGCCGGTGATCGCGTTCGCGCCGGTGAGGTGTTGGCCGCTGCCTCCGAGTCAGCGCTGAGTGTGCCGGCGCATGCGAGTATCGACGGTGATGTCACGGCCGTGGGGCAAAACATTGTCATCGCGAGAACGTAGCGCGATTTGAACCGCACCACAAGGATTGAAAATTTAAAATTGAAAATTTTCAATTTAAAATTCTTTTAATGGAATAAACATGCAAAACGCCATCGGTTTAATCGAACTGACCTCCATTGCCAAAGGCTACGAAGTAGCCGACGCGTTGTTGAAAACCGCCGCGGTGCAAATGGTTTTCAACCGTACCATTTGTCCGGGCAAGTTTATGGTGATGGTGGCGGGCGAAACCGCCGCGGTGACCTCCAGCATGGAAGTGGGTATGGAAATCGGCGGCGAGACCGTGGTGGATAACTTGCTCATTCCCAACGTGCATCCGGAAGTGTTTCCGGCGATCAGCGGCACGCGCGTGATCACCGAAACCGGCGCCTTGGGCATTATCGAGACGTTTTCCGTGGCGTCGATCATCGAAGCCGCCGATGCAGCGGTGAAGGCGGCGAACGTGCAGTTACTGCAAATTCATCTCGCCATGGCCATCGGCGGCAAGGGCTATGTGACGATGACCGGCGAGGTGGCCGCCGTCACCGCCGCCGTGGAAGCCGGCGCAAATTTCATTCGGAAAAAAGGCTTGTTGGTCAACAAAGTGGTGATTCCCCAACCACGGCCAGAGGTGTTGGATGATAAAATCTAAATAAGGCCTTCCTACGCAAGCATCGGAGTATTCAACCGAAGAAGATCTAAAAATAAATGCTTGTGTAGAGTTTTGATCATTGCTTCGGGGTCATACCGAACTCTATTACTTTTCTTGATCTGAATTCTAGCCATTCTCTTCTTGCTTCTTCTAAATCTGCTAATGTGTATTTCAGACGAGTACCATGACGTTCCAATATTGTTTCAATTATAATTGCTACAATCAGAAAGGTGTCAATGATTACTATCATATTTTGAGCGATGTAATGTCTTTCCTGTTGGTTCAGATCAAATATTCCTGTCCGCATAAAATGTTTATCTTCTTCTTCAACAAAGCGGATCGATAATGTTGTTTGAAGAAAACTGTTGTGGCTTCCGCCTTCGGAAAAAAGCTTCCAACGATGAAAGATAGTGTTTTTATCATTTTCGTTTGTAAATGCAGAATAGTCATGTTTATCGCGATCCTTTCGAAATACCTTTTTATAATTCTGCTCTTTTTGTCGTATATTGGGATCGTTAAGCTTGCGATGATTATATTCTCTCCAAATTGGCAAATGCTTTGTAATGTTTGCTTCAATGACCATAATCTGCATAACAGATTCAGCACCTATCCTCGCAATGGCTTCGGCAAAAAAGATCTGCGCCTGCATTGTCATAGTGGTGGAAATAGCAAACGCTCTGTAGCATTGATTAATGAGCTCTGCATATTCCTGCGGCTCAGGACATGGCAAGGCAGCATTACTGGGAGATAGAAAATCATCCACCCGTGAAGCCCATGAGAAGATATCATTGTAGTTTTTCAACGAAACATTGAAAATCTCTCGCTGTTTTTCAGGAATTTTTGATAGGGGTGTAGACATAAAAACTTCCTCATTATAGAAGCTCATTTTATAGAGCCTTTATTTTTTCAAGGTCGATCTCTGCCTAACCTCTTTAACAGCAATTCTTATCAAGTAAGAATCAATAA
>Ga0247727_10003386_pt1 | contig 35247 bp, 38 predicted proteins | sample WisWelCaveWW1625_FD_202498 | JGI IMG/M metagenome (GOLD analysis project Ga0247727, IMG submission 202498) | Biofilm microbial communities from Wishing Well Cave, Virginia, United States - WW16-25 | ecosystem: Environmental > Aquatic > Deep subsurface > Groundwater > Cave microbial mat | place...
GCCTTCCGGCTCGCCCACGGGCGAGAGGATTTCTTGGTTTTCATGATGGCTCCTGTTGTTTGTTTTGTGTGCTAAGTTTAAGATAAGAGCCATCTGACAAATTTCAACTAAATTTATGACAAATTCTAGTCCTTGTGTATCTCATCACTAGCAAACTCATCATATTTAAAAATATCCCCATTAATTCGTTTGATTTGTTCAAACGCATTGATTAACCTTTGAGCCGAGCCGGTTTTGAGGATGTTCACTAAATAATCTTTCTCATAGATTCCTCTGTCTTCGAGATATTTAATAAATAGGCATCGAAGGATGAGCAAATGGATAGTTTCTTGAGCATTTTGTATTTTCAATAAATCATTTCTAAGTTGAATTAAGTTGAGCAGTAAATCCTTGTCAACCTCGCTGGTCTTTTGTTGCTTTGTTTTCTCAATAACAAAGTCAAAAAAGTACGCTGAATCTACACTATCTTTTCCTATGGTTTCTTTCAATCTTTTAAGTTCTTCAGGAGCAAAAACATCACTATTTATTTCATAGGAAAAATTTTCGATAGCAATACTCTTATGTAAGGGATTACTGATATTCGGTTTGACCTTTGCGTTAAGAAGATAAGTTTTTTGCTCTGAAACTACGACAAACACATTTTCTCTATTTTCATTCCATAAATCAGTATGTTTCTCGAAAACCGTTGTGGTGAGGTTTGCTGTTGGAATAAAAATATACTTTATGCAAATGTCATTTGCATAAAATTGTTCTGTAGCAATTGGCTTGAGATAGGAAAAGGTATCTCTTTCCAAGTTTTGACTGATGTCTTCCTCGGAATACCCTAAATTAGCTAAAAATTCTGTGAACTTACTTTGAGACATTTAACTTTCTGAAATTACTGGTATCATCTGCAGCCTTGCAATTGCGCAAATTCAAGCTCTACAGCAAATCTCCATTGCTCAACAAAAACACGCTCGCCGGCACGAGATAAACCGTGCCTTCGGCCAAGCTCTTTTGGCCGGCATCGTGCTTTGTCACCAAAATGCCATCCTTCGCGCCGAACGTTTTCATAAAAGCGCCTAGGCCGCGCAAGTCTTCGCTCTCAATATTTTCGCGGTATTTCACTTCAATCGGCAACAAGCGTGGGCCGATTTGAACGACAAAATCAACTTCATATTGCTCCCGCCAATAGAAAGGCCGGGCATTGTAGAGATGCCGGGCGATTGCGGCCTCGATAGCTTTGGCGTCGTCATAAAATCCGAACGCCGTCATCAAGCCGCTATCGATAAGGTGGCATTTGGGCATGTTGCGAACCGACTTCCCTGCTGAAGAGGAATAAAGCACGATTAAATTGATCAGTTGCGTTCGCTGCAGATAATTGACATACGCGTTGATATCTTTTTGTTTGATTTGAAGAAACTTGGCAAGGTTTTCGTGGTTGAGCAAGCCGGCGGTTTGCCCGGCCAAACAGTAAAAGAGCCTTTCCAACGCTTCGGGTTGTTCAATACCGTAAAGCTGCGCCAGATCACGATAGATGATTTTTTCAACCACGCCTTCGCGCAAATCTTTTTGGAAAAGCAAAGGGTCGGTTTGCTCGAGAACGTGAGCGAAGCCGCCGCGCCGCAGATAAGAATTAAGAATGACATTCAACGCGACGAGCTGTGAGGCCAATATTTGAGCCCCGGCCAGCAAGCTCTCACCTTTAGCAAATTCTATTTTAATTTTTGCAATTTGTTCGCCTAGTTCGCTCTTTTCATGATAACAAAGGATGAAATCCTGAAAAGAGAGCGGCAGGATTTTTTCTTCCAAACAGCGGCCGATCAAAGCATCGGCGCCGCGTTGCACGAGCGGCGAAGAGCTTCCCGAAACAATGAACTTTGCCGCTCTTTTGCGGTCAAAATAAACTTTGACGGCGGACTCCCAATGTTCGATATGGTGAACTTCATCAAGAAAGAGGTACTTAACCGGCGGCTCGTGAAATTTGCCGCCGTATAGTTCATCAAGTGCATCAATGATCTGATGAATGTCGTGACGCAAGCGGAAATCTTCAAAATCCACAAAGATGATCTGCCGCGGCGCAACGCCGTCGGCGAGCAACTGCTGCGCCATTTGAAACATCAACGTGGACTTGCCGGCGCGACGCACACCTTTAAGCACGACAATGCGATCGACCGTGAGATATTTCATCAGCCGCTGCATCAACAGTGGCCGGCGAAACGGCAGCGCCAAAGTCGAAGGAATTTCGCCGCTTTCCCACCACGGGTTGTTGTCGACGATCAGCTTTTTAATGTCTGGCAAGTCCATCGCATCAGTTGAAATCCTAATAATCCCGATTGAAACCTCATTAAGCTCGTTTGTCAGCAATGAGCTTTGATTCTATTGTAAGTTGCTCCATTCTTCGTTTGCAATTTGGCGTCCATCGGCTCATACACAGGCTCCTTGTTCAGGTCGATGCCGTCAATGATTGGCAGCGCATGCCCCAGCTTCAGACCCACCAGAAGCCAATCTTCCAAAGTAGATCGAAGCTCGGTTTCGCATTCGTGCAGTGTCGTGCCGAATGCAATGACGCCTTTGCACGGAGGAATTCTGCCAGAAAAAGAACCGTCTTCCAGCTTGTCGTATTCGGCTTGGGCCATGGCGCTATCGATGTATTCGCTTAAGATGTATTGCACCGTCATAAAAATTCTCGCTTCTTTGATCAAAAATTGTCGAGGTTGCATATGTTTAACTAGCAGACCGGCGGTCTGCGTTACTTTCCCTGAAAATTCGCCGCCCGCTTTTCCAGAAAAGCTTTCGTGCCTTCCTTCATATCCTCCGTCGAGAAGCACATCCCAAAGAGATTGGATTCGAGCTGCACGCCTTCTTCGAGCGTCATGTCCAGGCCGTGCATCACTGCTTCGAGCGTGAGCTTCACGGCAATCGGGCCTTTTTTGAAAACGGTTTGCAAAATCTCTTCGCATTTGGCGATGAGCTGATCCGGCGGCGTGACGTGATTCACCCAGCCGAGACGATACGCTTCCGCCGCGTCAATCATGTTGCCGGTGATGAGCAGCTCAATCGCGCGGCCTTTGCCAATGAGTCGCGGCAAGCGCTGCGAGCCGCCGTTGCCGCACATGATGCCGAGATTCACTTCCGGCTGCCCGAATTTGGCTTTTTCAGAGGCCACGCGCATGTGACACGCCAGCGCCAATTCACTGCCGCCGCCGAGGCAGAAACCGTTTACCGCCGCAATGATCGGTTTGGGAAAATGTTCGACGAAGCGCAAAATTTCCTGGCTCTGCAAAGAAAACTCTTTCGCGCTCACCGGCGTTTGCTGCGCCAGCTCGCCGATGTCGGCACCGGCAGCAAAAGCTTTCTCGCCTGCACCCGTTAAAATTACGCCGCCGACATTGGAATCGTCTTTCACCGCAGCCAGCGCCTGCTGCAATTCCTGCATCGTTCGCCAATTCAGCGCATTGAGCTTGTCGGGACGGTTGAGGGTGAGGTAGGCGATTTTGTTTTTGGTCTCGAAAAGAATGTTTTGAAATGACATCTGTTGCTCCCTGTTGTAAATTAATCATTCACTGCAATACACTTTCTATTTCTGTACTTGACGAGCTTCTTGCTCGACGTCGCTGGTATTTTTCTACGCATAAGATAGCGTCGTTACTTGAGCCTGCCCGTTCCGACTTTTCATGAATTGGGCGCGTTTATCAAAAAATATGAACTCGTGCAACTGTTGAATGGCAACCGCTCGGGTTTCCGGTAATCCCACTTCTCCTGCATAATCGATATAAGAATCAATAGCCGCACGCAAGCTTTGCATGGCCTGTGGGCGCGTATTGCCGCATCCGACGACACCCAACTCCAAACAAAGGGCGACAAATTGCTTACCGGATTTTTTGAGAATGGCTGTGTAATATTTCATTTGAAACCTCAAAGTGTCACATCGTTCATGCAATTTTTGTATTCATCCTCTCGGCTCGATGTATTAAATCGTCAAGTGATGGCCGTCCTAAAAAAATTCCCGTTGCAGCGTGCAAGTAAACATCCGCGAGAATGCCGATCTGGGTTTTTTCTGCATAACTAAGCCAAATGGGAACGTGCCAGGTAAAGCTTTCAGGTTGAAATGTTGCTTCTCCGGGATAGGCTGCTGTGCCGATCTCTTTCAATAACCAACGTGCTACGGCTTCACGTGCAGAAGCATCATCAGGCAGCCGCAGCAATGGCGTTGCAAACGATTTCGTCGTTGGCTCATCGGTGAAAACCTCTGCCATAAAACCATGTCTCCAATTTATTTGAATTTTGCAAAAACTATTTAGGTTTCAACCAATTTGCATAAGTCTCAGGCCGTCGATCCCGCAAAAACGGCCGCATTTGCCGCATCTCTTCGATGCACGACAGATCACAATCCACCAATAAAAGTTGTTCTTCTCCGCATGGGGCGCGAGCGATCACCTCGCCGGATGGATCGACCACAAAACTGCCGCCGACAAACTCCACCGCCGGTTCTTTGCCCACGCGATTGACGGCGACGACGAACACTTGATTTTGAAATGCCAAGCCTTGCATCTCGATCTCGTACATTTTGATCGGATCGTTGACGAGTCCGGCAAATGGTGTGAAAATAATCTCCGCGCCTTTCAGAACGAGCTGCCGCGTGTATTCCGGGAAGTGCCGGTCATAGCAAATCGCCACGCCGATTTTGACGCCGTCGAGATCGAAAACTTGCGGCGGCGTGTTGCCGGACCAGTAGTAAAATTTCTCGTTGAAGCCAGGCTCTTCGGCGGTGTGCATCATCCGCACCGGGCCAAGTGCCGGACCGCCGGAGGCTTTCAATAAAACCGTCGAATCGTAATATTCTCCCGCACCGGCACGCTCGAAGAAATTCAGCAAAATATGTATGTTTTCAGAGACGGCAGCCTCAGCAAATTTTTTCACCGTTGGTCCGTCAATGGCTTCCGCCCCTTGGAAAAATTTTTTCTCGGCGCGATATTGCGGAAAGAAGAGCAGCAAGCCGAGCTCGGTGAAGCAGATAATGTGCGCGCCCTCTTTTGCCGCTTGCTCGACCCAGTCGAGCCCCTTCTGAAGATTGGCTTCGAGACCTTCGCTCACCGCCATTTGGGCGAGCGCGATACGGATGGATTTAGGCATGTGCCAATTTCGCTTTTTTGTGCCGTGATGGTTTCCCGTTGGTTGAGACTTCCTCAAGTGTTTTCAGTCTTGGCTTTACAATTTGGGAACGCCGCGGTCGCAACCGATCTATTTCGATATGAACAACCGGACGGCCTGGCTCGGCATTGATTTTGGCGTTACGAAGATTGTATTCACGTAGTTCTTGATCGTAAGTTGGCAATAGCACCACTTGCGCGCCGTAAGGAATTCTTTCCGAGAAGCGCGGATGCTCGATAATATACTGCTCAAATTCGTGAATTAGATCCAAACTCCGTAGTGACATTGCATCCCATTCATTTTTCATAACGATTCATCTCCTTCATGAAAGCATTTTTGTAGGTTTGCCAATTCTTTTTGATGTCGTTTCGAGCAAAGGTCAAAGCCTCATTATAGTCTTTTACTTTAATGTAAATTTTCTCTTGCCTTTTGCCCGGATGCATCACGTCCCTATGGAAAAATCCGTGTGCTGTGTCATAACGAACGACCGGAAGCCATTGTCCGCCAATGTTCATTTCGTATTGTACTGTAAACTTTAAAATTTTCCCTTTGATTGAGAGATGTTTCTGGCGATATCGATCAAAAGGATTAATTTCGACGACAAAATCAGCCTCACGAGCCATCTCCTTCCCCTTTCGCGTTCAATTTAGATTCCCAAATCCATCACCTTCGGCTTCTCGCCGGAGTAATCGTAAAAGCCCTTGCCGCTCTTTTTGCCGTGATAGCCGGCCAGCACCATCTTGCGCAGCAGCGGCGGCGGCGCGTATTTGGCCTCGTGATATTCTTTGAACATGATCTCGGCGATGAAGTACGTGGTGTCGATGCCGACGAAATCCAGCAGCGTCAGCGGCCCCATTGGATGGCCGCAGCCGAGCGTCATGCCCTTGTCGATATCTTCAATCGAAGCGACTTTGTTTTCCACGGCGCGAATGGCATCGAGCAGATACGGCACCAGCAACAGGTTCACCACAAAGCCGGAATTATCTTTGCAGGTAATCGGCTCTTTGCCGAGTGATTTCGCAAAGGCAAACGCAGCGTCAAAAGTTTGCTGGCTGGTGGCAATCGTGCGCACCACCTCGACCAGCTTCATGAGCGGCACCGGATTGAAGAAATGCAGACCGACAAAACGATCGCCGCGTTTGGTCGCTGTCGCCATTTCGGTGATGGTCAGCGACGAGGTGTTGCTGGCAAAAATAGTCGAGGGCGGACAGGCGGCGTCAAGCTCGGCAAAAATTTCTTTCTTGAGTTCGATATTCTCGATCGCCGCTTCCATAATGAGGTCGCAGCTCTTCAGATCGGCCAGCTTGGTGGTGCCGGAAATATTCGCCATCGTTGCGGCTTTTTGCTCGGCAGTCATCTTGCCCTTCTCCACGGTTTTGGCGAGAAAGCCGTCGATTTTGCTCAAGCCTTTTTTGAGCAATTCATCATTGACTTCGCGCGCGATGGTTTTATAGCCGAATTGCGCGCAAACTTGTACGATACCCGAACCCATCAATCCGCAACCAACAACGCCAACAGTTTTGATTGCCATTTTGCCTCCTGATTATTTTTAAAACCCAGGAATCCAATACTCCAGGAATCCAATACTCCAATACTCCAGGAATCCAATACTCCAGCGGCGTCAGTTCCGTTGCAGCGCCTTTTCGAGCATGCCGAGGCGATATTCCATCTGGCTCAGGCGCGTTTGCATCTCGGAGTAAGAAAGCTCGCGCTCGAAGTGAGGCGGCGTGCCGGCGCCGGCGCTCGCCTTCCAATTATCGCCCGACCACGGTTTTTCCGCCTCCTCTTCGGGCAATCTCTCGTCCATCATCTTCGTGATCCGTTTGAGCTGCTGGTTGAGATGCTCCATGCTTTGACTAAACTCCTGGCGCATGGCGCGCACCTGTTCCAGGCTCTCGCGCGAGTATTTGCGCAGTTCGCGCACGTCGGCGCGCAGCGCCGTGATCTCGGCGAGCAGCACCTCTTGAATAATTTCCAAGACGATGGCGCGCAGTTCTTTTTCAGTCATTGCTTCGATCTCCTCTTTCACACATTGAAATGATGTTGAAAAGTAAAATGACCTCACAGCGCTTCCACAATTACCGCCGCGCCCTGGCCGCCGCCGATGCAAGCCGTTGCCAAACCATATTTTGCTTTCCGTCGGCGCAGTTCATTTAAAATCGTCAGCGTCAAGCGCGTGCCGCTTGCGGCAAGTGGATGTCCGATGGCAATGGCGCCGCCGTTGACGTTGGTGCGGTTGCGGTCGAGTCCCAATTCTTTTTCGACGGCGAGATATTGCGGCGCGAACGCCTCGTTGACTTCCACTAGATCAATTTGCTCGAGCTTCATACCGGCGCGCTGCAAAGCGTTGCGGCTGGCCGGCGCCGGGCCGATGCCCATGAGGCTCGGCTCCACGCCGGCGAATCCCCAATTAATTAATCGGCCAATTGCTTTTAGTCCGCGTCTGTTCATAACGTCCGCTGTGGTCATGACCATTGCCGCCGCGCCATCCACAATGCCGCTCGCATTGCCGGCGGTGATGGCGCCGTCTTTCTTGAAATAGGGCGTTAATTTGGCGAGACCATCCAATGTCGTATCCGGCCGTGGATGCTCATCGCGAGTGAATTGGCCTTTTTTGCCGAGATCGATGGGCGTCACTTCTTCAGCGAGCTTGCCATTTTCCCACGCCGCCTTCGTGCGCATCTGGCTCATGTAAGCATACTCATCAGTGGCGGCACGAGTCACGCCATATTTTTCGGCGAGGTTCTCGGCGGTCTGCGCCATGGTGAGGCCGCAGTTGGTATCGAGCAAAGCTTCCCAAAGATAATCTTCCAATTTGCCGGAGTTGAGTCGCAAGCCCCAACGCGCGCCGCGAATGAGGTGCGGCGCCTGGCTCATGCTCTCGGCGCCGCCGACGAGCACGAAATCCGCTTCATTCATCAGCAAAAGTCGCGCGCCTTGCGCAATCGCTTCGAAGCCGGAACCGCACAAACGATTCACCGTCACTGCCGGCACTGGCACCGGAACACCCGCTTTCAAACCCACGTGACGGGCGAGATAAACCGCGTCATTCGAGGTTTGCAAAACATTGCCGAACACCACGTGGTTGATGTCTTCGGGTTTGATGCCGGCTTTGGTGATGGCTGCTTTCGCCGCGTGCACGCCGAGATCGGTGGCGGAAATATCGCGCAACGCGCCGCCAAACGCCCCGAACGCCGTGCGCACGCCGCTGAGAAAGACAACGTTTTCGATTTTCATGAGGTTCTCCGATTTTAGAATAGACAAAATTATTTAATGACAAAACAATTTAAAAGCTTTTAATGATTTTTTTCTAATCATTTTGTCATTATTTCTGTGAGTTCGATTCTGTGAGCTTAAAGGGTTCGTCGCGGAATCGACACCATCACTTCGAAATCCCGCACGGCGATATCCGGCTCCTTGCCGACGGCTTGCGAGACGAGACGAATCACGCGAGGCACTCCGGTGCCGAGACTCGTGACGTAGCCCAATTTCGCAAAATGGCTCAACAGAATCGGATTGCGCGGAACGTGCGTGCCGAGCCGCATCGTTTCGACGTCCACGGTGTTGGGCGGCTTGCCGGGACTGTGGACTTCGACGCGATCTTGAAAAACGAACAGCCGAATCGGGCCGCGAATGGTGTAATCACGGTGCATCAACGCGTTGACTAGCGTTTCGCGTAGCGCTTCATCCGGCAGCTCTGGAAATCGCTCCGGCTCAAAGCCTTTGATTTCATGCCGCACGCGCAGATGAACGTTCAAAAAACGCATGGCGCCTTCCAATTGATCCGCCAGTTTGCCAGTGAGATCTTTGCGATCTGCCGGTGCGTCAACGACGTCAGTACCGAGAAATTGCGCTGCGTTGATTTGGGCATACGGCAGCAGCGCCTGCGGGTTGCGGCCAAAGAGCAGAACGCCGGCTATCGTTGGATAACCATCTTTGGCCAGGCGGAGATTGGCCAGCAACTGTTCTTTGGATACGTCGAAGTCTTCTAATTTTTTGCCGTAAGCCCGCATGAGGAAGTGCTCGAAATAGGAATAGTCGAGCGCCGTTAGATCGGCGTGCGTGACCGGGTTTTCCTCATAAAACAAGCTTTGCGCCGCCTGAAAAATTCGCAACAGTTCCTCGCGCGAAGCTTGGCGCCGGCCGGAAAAGGTGCGAATGTAATGTACGCCGCGATTGGTGCTGTAAGGCCGTTCGTCTCCTTGCGGGATATTGACAACGAGCAACGTTTTGCCATCGATTTCCATCTTTTCCGGCAGAATCGTCACCGCCGGCACGCATTTATCTCGCGACACGTTGTCGATGAATTTGCCGAGCGCGTCGATATTTTCGAGGCCAACGATTTCGCCTTTATCATTCACGCCGAAAATGATTTCTCCGCCCGAAGTATTGGCAAAGGCAACGAGCGAGGCGGCAAGGTCGTCCGGGTGAATGGAGGCAACCTTGAATTCGGTTGTGAGGTTTTCGCCGCCGCGAAGGCGTTGGCGCAGCGCTTCTGCGTCCATATTGGCTTGTCTTTAATTTCGTCAGCAATTGGAATTTGTATTAAGATAACACTTCTTTGGCAGGCAGGCAAGGAAAAAGATGGGGAGTTGGTAATGCCGCAAATTACGGGTGGCGAAAATGTCATTCAGGATGAATCCTTTTTCAATCCAGCACTGTACGCGATAATAAAAAAGGAGTCTCCTGCATGACATGGCTTGTCGTCCACCAATCTGAGGGCTTACGGGAGTTGGGTCTGATCAGGTTGATTTGGCCGTGTTTCAGACGCCCAAAGGAGATTCAACCCGCCCCTTGCAATTCTTCCCGAATGACGCGGCGCAGAATATTCTCGAGGTTCTGCTCGCGTATTTTCGCTTTTCATGCTTCATTTTCAAGTCTATTTTAGACTTTTTGTCACGAAAAAATATTGCCCAAACAGCGCCCGGCGCAGCCTCCACGTATCGCCGTAGCGAACGTGCCCGAGCCAGGCCTGCACCGAGGCGTTGATTTTCTCCCGTGAAATCCTGCGGTTCTGATAACCCCGGCGCAAAGCGCGCAATCTCTTGCGGCTGCGTTTGACGCCGCTTCGCAACAGCCGGCGATGAGTTGGGAAAACGAGGAAGCCGAGAAACGGAATACCTTGCTCTACCGGATAGATCAAGGCTTTTTTCGGATTGAGCTGCAAGCGCCAGTCGCAAAGAAAAATCCGGCCCCGCCCTTTGCATTCACGCAACTGCCCTTTATTATTGCCAAACGTAACGATAGCGCCGGGCATAATACGTGCAGCGGTCCAGCGCCGCGTGCGTGCCTTTGCCAACCTGGTTGGCGTAGCTGTCGCGAATGAACTTGCGCTCGAACAGCGGCCCGATAATGTTGATGAGCGCGTGGTGCACGACGCGATCGGGATACGGCGCCGCGCTGATCAGCCGCGGCTTGGGCTGGACGATTTTAATCGTGCGAAAATGGCCGAAAGGATATCGGCCGGCGCGCAAAAGTTCTTGTATCTCCAAAAGATTCTCGAACCGGCGGGCGGTGAACACCGCCACCTCGTGGCGAAAGCGCTTGCCCTTTTCCGCCTTTTTTGACGCGAGATAGAGATTTTCAAACGCGCAGATTTGATCAAAAAGATGGGAATGGCTTTTCACTTGCTGGTTGCTGGATGTTTGATGCTGGTTGCTGGCGCTTGACGCTCTTCGCTTTTCGCCCGACGCCTTGCTGCTTTATCCACCCGCCCAAATCGCTGCCGATCTCGTACAAACGATTGGAAGCAAAGCCCATTTGCTTGGGGCTGAGAAATTTCATCCGCACGCACACGGCCAGAATGCGGCGGAATTTCTCGAGACGGACGTTGGCTCTTTGCAGCTTTTCAAGTTTTTCTTTGCTGTAATAGGCATCGGCCACATCTTCCAAAATATCGAACAAAATGTTGACCGCGCGGTCGCCGACGAGAAACTTGTAGTTCCTTGGAAAGCTTTCGAGATGGGGCAGAAACCAGACGATGAAGTCTTCGAGGCGGGTGAGCAGGTTTTCTTTTTGGGCCATTGAAAGTTCGTAGTTGCTCCTTCAGGAGCCAATGGTTGGGTGTTGGAAAGACTGAAAGTTTTATGTGAACTTGACGGGAGTGGAAGCGCGAAACTGAGGCGCCTGAAGGCGCGACTACAAACGCAATAATGCCCGGCCGCGGCGTTCGTGGCGCGAAACGCGCCACTACCAGTCGCTACCGGGCTATTTTATTTTTGGTCACGCTGTAGGCGTGACACCGGACAAGCGCTATGAACACCCATTATTCCACGCTCCGGCAACCCGTGGGCCGCCGGATTCCGGGAAAACGGGCCTGACGCGAAAAGGCATTTGCCTTTTGTTTTTTGCCGTTTGTTTTTTGTTCTTCTGAAGGGTGTTTTGGCGCACCGAAAGCCGACATTATTGTTGCGGTTGTCTGGCTCGTTGTTGTTGCGATAGGCGCACGTCACGTTGTGTGGTTGATTGTTCCACGCGCCCCCGCGCAACACGCGCGATTAGCACTTGCCCGTAAAGCAGTTTTAATATACTGCTTTTTGACAAAAGAGTTTCAAAAAAATTTTCGAGGCACAAATCCCGCACTGCGGGATTTGTGCCAAAGGCATCAAAAGCTGAAGAGTATAAAGGGTAAAAGTAAAAAGTGCAAAGTGTACTAAGTTCCGGCGCACCGAAAGCCGACATTATCGTAGCGGTTGACTGGCTCGAGGCCGTTGCGATAGGCGCACGACACGAGGTGAGGTTGAACGTACCACGCGCCCCCGCGCAACACGCACGATTTAGTACCCGTTAGTTTCTCGCGATCATCAAGCTTGTAAGGATACTCCTTCCATGCCGTTTGACACCACTCCCACACATTGCCGGCCATATCCAATGCGCCGCAGGCACTGGCGTTGGGATAAACGCCGACCGGCGAGATATGGCCGATTTTTCCCCCGGCGTTGACTAAAGTTTCATCATATTCTTCACCCCACGGGAAGCGGCGCTTGTATTGGTTTTGCCAATCCCAGCTTGCGGCTTTTTCCCACTCCGCTTCGGTGGGAAGACGAATGATTTCCGTGTTGCCGATTTTTCCTTCGTCGCGCCACTTTTGCGTCAGCCAATTGCAAAACGCCAAGGCCTCGTACCAGCTCACGCCGACCACCGGATAGTTGTCACCGTTCCAGCGCGGATCGTGCCAATATTCCGGATATTTTTCTTGCAGTTTTTTGCGAAACGCCTCAGCTTCTTGAGAAAAATTCCACCACTGCGCATTCTCGTAGCCGTCGTCTTTCACAAACTCGCGGAAGCTGCGATTGGTCACCGGATATTTGCTAATTTGAAAGGCCGGTAGCGCGATTTTATGCTGCAGCAAAGAACGTTCAAACCAATCGGTGTTATATTTTTTTCTGAACCATTGCTCTTCCTCTTTGGTGATGCCCATGGGAAACTCTCCAGCCGGCACTTCCACAAATTCCTCCAAATCGCGCGGATCGTTGAGGCGGCTGAGCACTTCGCCGGTCTCCACCCGCAGCACCGCTTCCACTTCAGGCCGGTTGAAAAGATCGAGCATCGCGTTGATGACCTTGGGCCGGGCTTTCACCTGGCCGCCAAAGTCGAGCAGGCATTCGCCGGCCAGCAGCGCTTGATGCCCCAACCAGGCGCCGTCAGGCATGGCCAGAATCTTTTCGAGCATGTCCGAGGCATCGCGCGAATGGGCGCCGCCGACGGCCAGACGAATGACCTCCTTCCAGCGCTCGTCCTGCCATTTTTTATTCAGCCAGGCGTCGCGGTCGAGGTGCTCGCTCTCCATCAGCGCGCGGCTGGCCAAATATTCTTCAAAGGTCAAATGCAGGAAGCCGAAGAGGTTTTCGCCCTTTTCTTGCAACAGGCCGCAGCCCTCGGTCATGATTTGCAAAAAATCTTCGGCGAGGCGCTGGCGCGCCTTTAAATCACCCCATGCCGCCGGCAGATATTCGGCGATCTTGTCGCGCAGGTCGCGGCGGTCCACGGTGGCGCCGGCGCCGGTTTCGTGCATCCACAACGCCACCGGGCCGAGCACGTCCACCACAAAGCGTTCGTCAATGCGCTGGCTGCCGAGCTGCAAGTCGAGAGGCCGGCCGGTGGCGCTTTGTTGGCGCACCTTGTTCCAGGTTTCGGCCAGCGCCTGCACGCACAATTCATACAACTTCACGCGGCGCTCCGGCAAGCGCACGTTTTGGTGATGAATGAGCGCAAGAATGGTGACCATCAGCGGATTGCTGGCGAGGCTGCGCACTTCCTTGGTGGCAAAGATGTCCTTGATCAAATCTTGGGCGCGTTGCTGGGCGGATTCTTGCGCCTCTTGCTCGTTCTTGCCGGTCATTTCAAACGCCAAACTCCATTGGTGCGCAAAAAGGCGCACTTCGTTGTCGTCAAACGGCAGCACGGTGCAATGGCGGAACGGCGGGCCGAGGCGGGCGCGGTCATACCCGGAAATCCGCGAGGTGAAGATGAAGCGATTGTGCGGATAGCGTTTGAGCAAATCGTTTTCCACGTGCCGCAAAATCGCGAGGCGGGTTTCCCACTCGCGCACTTCATCGAGGCCGTCGAGCAAAACCAGGGCATAATTGTTTTCGAGCGCGTGATCGAACAGCGGGCCGAGGTCCGGCAGATTGTAGCGCTCGCGGCAATGCAACGGCATGAAAGTTTGCAGCGCCGTGCCTTTTTTTGCCAGCGCCTCCGCATAAGTGGAAATCGGCAAGAAAATCGGCAGCCATTGCGGCTCGAGGCCGAGCTGCTGTTCTGCCTCGGCTTCGGCAAACATCAAAGAAATATATTTCAGCGTCGTGCTTTTGCCGGAGCCGGGATCGCCGAGAATGGCCAGATAGGGATTTTCGCGCACGAGCTGCTTGAGCTGTACGCGACGTTCCTTCTCCGTTTGTTCACGAGCCAGTTCTTCCAATCTTGAGGTGGCGCTTTTTGTGGCGCTGGCAGCGCCATCGCTTTTTGCAGCTTTCTGGCGTTTTTCCAGGTCGCCGCGCTCGGCCTCCAGCTCGCCGGAGAGCGGCACAAACACCCGGCGCAGCGGCAGCTTGACGATGTTCTGCACCTGCGCGATGCCGCGGAAATCGAGTTCGCCGAATTGGTTTTTAAGGTGCTCCAGATATTTTTGCCGCAAGGCGTGCAAGTCCGGGCGTGGTGGCTCGGCGCGGCGCACCAAATCCTTCAATAGTTTCACCATCTGTTTAGTATCGCCGGAAATATTGAAGACGGCCACGGCGATTTCGTTGAGACGCTGATGGTCGAGCAGCTCGCGCCAGTCCGCGCTGCGCGCCAGCTCGTCTTCGAGGTGACGGAAGAAGCCGGCAAAATCGGCGTCGGCTTGCGGCCAGTCGTATCCTGGCAGCGGCGCGCCGCAAGTTTGGGTAAACTTCATCAGCAACTCGGGAAGATAGTTGCGGCTCCAAAGATTTTTGAAGAGATAGGCGTTGGTGGCTTCGGCAAAGAGCGCGCGGGCTTCGTCACGGTCGGCATGTTGGCCGAGGCTATCCAACAATTGCAAAGCCCGGGCATGTGGGCCATATCTGCTTTTGAGGTGGGCGACGGCGCCCGGTAGCGCCGCGTCAAAATCCTGCTGCAGTTGGCGCTCCGGGTCGCGAAATTTCTCCACCAGCTTTTTCGTGGCGGCGGTCAAAACCGTGGTGGCAATGCCGCCCAAAAGCTCGGCGGTCGCGCCGGTCAGGATGGTCGCGATGTCCATATTGTGCTCCGATCAAGATGCAAGGAAATTACTTTTTCTTGCCTTGCTCCTGCAATGCCGTCTCGATAAGCTTCAACACTTTCTCTAATGTCATTGGTTTCGAGCCTAAAACATTTTGCTCGGTACCCTCGTGCAAATGAAAAGGATGCGTCGCGACCTGCGGATGATATGGCGCATTATCCCAGCGTTTTTTGAATTGTCCATTAGCGTCTTGCCAATGATAATTGTAGCTGTTCACGCGCAGCTCGCCGGTTTCCGCTCAAGCCGGCGCAAGTAATTTTTGCTCAACGACGTCGCCAAGCTCACGCTCCAATTCGCGAATTTTTCCGACTATTCTTTTGCTCATATCAAGATAGGCATACCATTCAAAAAAATCACTTTCGTGCGGCAAGCTGCCACTTGCAAACTTCCTGAAGAATTCCGGCGACGGCATTTGATAAAGCTTCTCAAAGTTTTGCAGCTCCCGCAACAACTTATCCAAGTCATGGTAGCAGTTCTTGACTTTCTCATTGAGCGTGGACATTTCTTGAAGACCGACGATCATAGCGATTTCTCTCTTCATGTGAGGCGGTTTTGTTAGTCAGATTAACTTAAGAAAAAGCGCGGCTAAAAGCAAGGGCGAGTTTTGTAATTTGAAGGGGTATTCAGTGAAAAGCGCGCGCGTTTCATCGCGCTTGGCGTGTTGGCCCAGGCAATCCCAAAATTTCAAAATGCGCGCTTGCCGGCCATATTGCTTTTCTATTCTTGCCACGGCCGGCGGCAAAGCTTGCTCAAAATCCTTTTGCAGTTGGCTCTGGCGGTTTTTGAATTTTTGCACGAGCTTTTGGGTTGCCGCGCTCAACACGTTGGTGGAAATGCCGCCGAGCAGCTCGCCGGCCGCGCCGGTGAGAATGGTGGCGATGGTTGTGGGTTCCATATTTTTAAAAAATTTTTCGAGGCACAAATCCCGCCCGGCGGGATTTGTGCCAAAGGCATCAAAAGCTGAAGAGTATAAAGGGTAAAAGTAAAAAGTGCAAAGTGTACTACCTGGATTTTGCAACGAAAAGAGAACAGCAACGAAAAAAAGCCTTTAAAATTGCGGTCATTATCAAAATTGCTCTAAAACTCAAAACCACCAATTGGGTGGGTTAAAGAGTGAATTTAAATCTACAAAAACCCCTTTCGTTGCAGTTCTCTTTTCGTTGCGAGTCATTTTTAGTGCAAAATTAAGGTACTAAGTTCTGGCGCAGCGAAACCCGATAAGATCGTCGCGGTCATCAGGCCCGTAGCCGACGCGATAGGCGCAAGCCACGAGGCGAGAATCATAGCTCCACGCGCCACCCCGCAACACGCGCGATTTTTGCTTTTCATCGTAAAAATCTTCACACCATTCCCAAACGTTGCCGGCGCTATCAACACAGCCGTAAGGCGACTCTATTTCCAAAAATTGGCCCACTGGTGTGGTCATGATCTTTTTCCCCGACAATTCCTTAAAGAAAACATTGCCTCGCCAGTCTTCCCAATCTTTATCTTCAAACAAATCTTTTTTGGCCCACCAACTGGCGCTGTTGCACTTCTCGCGATCCCATTCATTTCCCCACGGCCAACGCCGGCCATCGGCGCTGCGCGCCGACTTTTCCCATTGTTGCTCGGTGGGCAAAGTTTTTTCAGCCCATTGGCAAAATGCTTTTGCGTCATCCCAGCTCACCAACACCACCGGGTGTTTTTCGACGCCTTTGGGAAAATCGCGGCCTTTCCAATTGTACGGCTTGGCCCAATCTTCCTTCATATTCGGGCTGCGATGTTTCGGATTGGCTTCGAGAAAATGTTTGTACTGCTCGTTGGTCACCGGCGTTTTGTCTATCCAAAAGCCTTTTTCGAGAATAACGATTTGTGGTGGCAAAGCACGACCTTCAGCTCCTAGCACGAACGGCCCGGCTGGCACATACACCATTTCCACTTCCAACCCGCTCAGCAATTTTGAAACGTAGCGGCCGTCTTTGTTTTTTTTGATCCAATCCGGCAGCCCGTCCTTTTTAAGCGCCGCTTCCACTTGCTGCCGGTAAAATTCCCGCGTGCCTTTCTCTTCCATCATTTCGGCGAGAAAGCCGATGCCATCCTGATCGATCGGCTGCGGCTTGGCGCTGCCATCGAACAGGCGCGGCAGCAATTCTTTGGCCGCCAGATAGCCGCGAAACGAGCGGTGCGAGAAGACGAACAGATCGCCGGGGCCGGGCCGTAAAAACGAGCAGCCCAAAAATTCGCGGGTGTGCTGCTCGGTTTTGGTGGGCGAGGCCGCTTCTTCCGGCGGCAGCTTGGGCTTCACCAAAGTTTCCGCCGCCGCGTAATTGATGCCGCCCTCGGTTTTATAAGAAGCCGTGGCCAATTCCTGCAAAAAGCACCAAGCGCGTATTGTCGGGCAGCAGCAGCTCGCGGCCTTTTTTCAGGCGCTGGCGTTCCAGCTCTCGTTCCAAATAGCGCTGATACAAATTCGGCCGGGTCACCGGCGTGTCTTTTTTGAACAGCGGCAGGGTTTGCGCGATCATTTCCAACAGCACGGCCCTTTGGGCCAGATCGTCGGCAAAGCCGGGGATTTTTTGAATGCGCTCCCAATAATCTTTTCCGCTCCGCCCTGCGGAGTTCGGCAAATGCGGCACGAGACGGTTGAGAAAACCCTGAATCTGGCCGTCGTCCCACAGTTGCAGCCGCAGAGCTTCGTAATCTTTGAAGCGGCTGGCCAAAATTTGGCGGTGCGGCCAAAGGCCGCGCTCCAATTCTTCGCGGCTCATGAAAAATTCCGGCCGGCCGGTGAGCAACACGCGGCTCGCCGGAGGCTTGGCCAATTGCTCGATTTGATAAAGATGCTTTTCGATGGTGGCGCTATCGACGCGCACCGCCATTTCATCGAAACCGTCCAAAATCAGCACGAAAAAGCCGGCCTCGTTGAGCATTTCAAAGAGATCATAGTTGGGCCGATCGACGCCGCAATATCTGCCGAGATAATGGGTGATGAGCGCATCGAGCTTGCGAATTTCCACGAAATCCAACAGATTGATCAACAACGGCAGGCGTGGCCTCGGCCCGTTTAAAGGCTGGCGGCCGCGACCCGATCTTGCGCCTGGCGATAACTTTCCGCCAGCTCGAACGCCAGCTTGCGGCAGAACGTGGTTTTGCCGGTGCCATATTCGCCGAGCAACATCAGCGGCGGCGCCGGCGAGGGCCGGTTGATCCAATTTTGCACGTGCGCAAAAAGATCGAAGGATTCACCGTCATCGCCGCCGCGTTCGTCACGCGCTTTGAGCGGCACGTAATATTCTTTGAGCGCCGGCAACTCGCTCTCCGGTCGCGGCTTGGTGAAGTCGTCGCAACGTCGCTCGAGGTAAATGGAGAAATCCATTAGATTGGCGAGCAATTCGTCGTAACGGCGCACCTGCCATTCGTGGCTTTCGGCTTGTGCCTGCGCGCCGGGAGAGAGACCGCTGTCGGTGACGATCATACCGAAATCGGCGCGGCCATCTTTTTGCGCCTGGCGCAGCCAGCCAAGCATGGAAAGGAGCATCTGCTCGTCGGCGCGGCCCTGCTTGGTGGTCACGCATTGCACGACGATGCGCTCGGGCCGAACAAAGCCGCGATGGGTGACGAGAAAATCGGCGCGCTGCTCGCCGCCGATTACAAAATTTTCCGCGACCTGCGCGCCTTGCAAACGCAGCAGTTTTTTCACTTCTCCAGCAAAGCGGCGATGCTCAACGATGTCCGCCGGAATCGGCCGCAGCCAGATGAATTTCTGCTCCAAGCGCGCGGCTTCGGCATCCCCCGCAGCTTTGCGCACCGCGGCGAGCGCATCGACACGCGTGATCAACTCTTGCAAGGCAGATAAAATTTGCGCGCTCTTTTCGGTTTCGGCTTGCAGCAGTTGGATAATTTCGTCGAGCACCGCCTGTTTCGCGGTCTCGCTGCCGGCGTCATAAAATTTTTGGATGAAACCGGCGAGCAGGTTGCCGCCGACGCCGCCGATGATTTGGGTGATGATTTGCGCGATCGGTCCGGCGCTGATGACAGCTAACGGCGCGATGATGCCGCCGAGAAACAGGCCCATGATCGCCGGCGCGCTGTCTTGTTGCAGCCGCGGCCCCAGCTTTTTGATCGCAGCGATTATCCGTTTATGAATTTTAGGGCGAACTTCGGCGAGAAGTTTTTCGGGGTCGGGGAGTTGGGGATCGAGCATGGAGTTCCTCCCAAAACAGAGGGTGAAAGAATTTTTGCAGTGTCAAACCTGGTGAGAAATGCCCGGCTAAAACAACTTTGCAATCAACTGAACGAAAGCGGGATTGGCAAAAGCCAGAGCAATCAGCGCGAGGGCAATGAAGATATTCAGTTTGAAATTCAAGCTATTAAACTTTTCGTTCATCACTTTTTCGAGGCTCTTGAGTTTCTCGTCTACGACATTAAACCTCTCTTCAATGACCTTAAATCTCTCCTCAAATATCTCTCTGGTTACAAGCTCTTTCTTTAGCTCATCTTTGATTTCAATTTTGATCATCTCCTTAAATGAATCAATCACCTCACGCGGCATGGTGTAGGTTCCCAATTTTTCCGTAATCACCATGGCCCGTTCATCATCAATGGCATCGATGGCCACCGACTCGATGATCTTGGCAAAGTTTTCCGCCGTTTTCCGGTCTCCCATGGCCTCGAGTAATAAATCAAAGTCTTGTCGTGGCACCGTGTAGTTTTGCATTTTCGCCTCCAAAGTTTCAGGCGCATTATCCGCTGCCAAAGGAATTACGCCATAAGCTACGCAACTTTTAGAGAAAAGTCAAGTTTGAATTGGGGCTTCGCGATGTCAGAATTAAAACTGCACACTCACTCTGCCGTTGAACAGGCGGCGGCTCAGATTCACCGGCGCATAGTGGACGGCGCCGGAAGCGTCCGGAAAGGCGGCGTAGGCGAGATGGTTGGTGTAATTCATGACGTTGAAAATTTCAAGGCTCATTCGGGCCTCGATCTTCGGCGAAACCGGCAGGGTGTAGCTCATGCCAATATCGATGCGGCGATAGACGCCGAGCTTGAGAGAGTTGCGCGGCGCGGTGACGAGCGTTCGGCCGGCGCCGGTGGGGTCGGCTTTTAAATAGGCCGCGGTGAAAGGATAGCCGCTGCCAAAGAGCACGCGAATATGTGCGCGGGAGCGCGGCCATTCCGGCATGGCATCTTGCATCACCAGCGCAAACGTGTGGCGCTGGTCTGTGGGCAAACGGCTGCGGCCCTCGCCTTGGATGGTTTGCCTCCCGTTCATATATGAATAGGTGATCCAGCTTGTCAATCTGGGCGTCATTTGCCCGCGCCAATACCAGCTTGCGCCATAAATCGAAGCGCGCGCTTCCAGGTTGGGCTGAAAACGGATGAAAATATCCTCAATCCGATAAGGAATGAACGGATCGATCTTTTTGTAGTAAAGCTGCACCTGCCACTCGTTGCCCGCGTTGGTGTGATGTTGCACGCCGGCCACGCAATGCGTGGCGCGCTGTGCTGCCACCTCTTTTCGCAGCAAGTAACCCTCGGCGCGCATTTCGTGATAGCCGGCCGGCTGGGCATAACGGCCCCACGAGGCGCTGATGGTTGTTCGCGCATTTTTTTGAAACGTCAAGCGCAGCCGCGGCTGTGGGATGTTCTCGGCTGAGTTTTCGTAATAACTCCAGCGCAGACCGGCTTCGAGTTGCAGGCGTTTGCTGAGGTGCAGATTATAATTGTTGAAGGCGGCGAGCTGGCGAATAAACAAGGCGCTTTGACCGGCATATTCGAAGCGATTTCCCGCATCGGTCAGCGAGGGATCAAGCGATGCCGGCGCAATTTGCTCTATCTCATCAAGCGTGTCGTCGTAGCGGCGTTGCTCGTAGCGCATGCCGGCTTCCATCTCCAACACTGGAGAGACATTCCACTGCAGTAAATTCTGGTAAAGCTCCGCATGATCGCGCAGCCGGTCGTTGCGTCGGATTTGGCTGCCGCTGATCGTGGCCGTGTTGAGCAGCGTCGTGCCCGTTTTAGCGACGTCTTCGTGCTCGAAATTTTTTCGCCACGCGAGGGTTTGGCTGAGAGAAATTTCCGGCGCAAGCTGATGCGTGAGCTGCAAAGCGAGCAGTGTAAAACGATGGGTGAAATTTTCGTAGCCCTGAAAATTGGTGTCGAGGTAGTTGAGATCGGGAAAAATGCCAAAAACCAAACCTTGCGACTTAGGCTCGGACCGAAAGAGATTCTCTCCGCTGAGGCCGAGAAGCTGAATGCGGTGCCGCGGCGAGATTTGGTAGTGGAGGATGGCTTGCGCATCGTATCCGCGCGGCTGAAATTCGCCTTCGGTTTGCAGGGTTTGCACGAGCAAGCGGCGGTCGGCGGCGCGCAACGCTACTGCCCAGTGCAGCCGTTCGTTGGGTTGGCCTTCCAACATGGCGCCGGCGTTGAGCAGGCTAAGCTCGGCGGCGCCGCTCAATTTTCTGGCGCTGCGCTGGCGATAGCGCGCCAGCAGCACGGAACTGAGGCGCTCGCCATAACGCGCCGGAAAGCCGCCACCGGTCAGCGTGAGATCCTGCACGAGCATGGGGTTGATCGGGCTGATGCTCTCATGATTGCCGGCGCGAATGCGTTGCGGTTGGTTGATTTCGACGCCTTCGAGCAAGATCAGATTCTCTTCGGCGCTGCCGCCTTGAACGTTGAAGGCGCTGGCATTTCGTTATTCGAGGCAACTGCCGGCAGCGTTTTTATGGCGGCATAAGCGTCGGCGGCAAGGTTGGGAATATCTTTTAACTCTTGGCCACGCACACGAAAGCTGCCGGTGGCCGGCGTGTCAACGGCAGCTTCGACATTGACCTCCGCGAGCTTGATTGGCTCCGGCAACAAAATAATGAAGAGAAAAGTATCGGTAACAGCGGCGTGCAAATTAATACGCGCTGTTTGATAGCCGACGTATTGAACCAACAACAACCGTTTGCCGGCCGGCACGCGCAACACGAACGCGCCGCTGGTGTCGCTGGTTGTGCCGATGGCAGATTCGCTGAGATTGATATTAGCGCCGGCCAATGGCTTACCGGTCTGCGTGTCAATGATTTTTCCTGAAATCCGGCGTTGGCGAGAGGGAGGCTCTTGGGCTCGACCGAAAGGCATTAAGAGAAAAAGCTCAAAAACACAAAACAAAGACAGGAAAAGTGAGGGACGAAACAAGTTTTTGCGCACCATGATTTTCCACCGTGCTCAAGCTGGTTTGAAATCTGCTCAGAATAATTGTTTTTCGTAGCAAATGGTGCGCGGGTGTTGCCTTTATGTTACAAGTTGAATCTTTGCAAAAAAGTTTTCGCCGAGCAGCGCCGAAGCCACCCTACGGGCGTAGCCGAGGCTCGCCGAAACAGGTTTGCGATGCACACGGCGTGAATAACGCGGTTAGATATTCGTTTGTGAAAAAAATTGAAAATCAGTTTTTTAACTTGGGCAGATCGCGCAAAGTTCCAACCGGGCAAAAGGCACAAATTGCCGGCGGGCAAGAAAAAAAAGATAGGAAAACGGCAACGGAAATGTCAACGGCGTTTAAGGTTACGCGCTAAAAACAAACGCGAATCGCACGAGATTCTCTATTGACTTTTTGAGAATTTTTTCTATATTTATAAAGCGGTCGTTTTAAGATGAGCCAGCCGAATTTCCCGAGTAGCTCAGTTGGCAGAGTCCCGTGCAGCGGGATTTATCAACGGGCCGTAGGTTCAAATTCTGTGTGGAAAACCAGATTGGCTTTTTGATACTCGTACACTCCCGAGTAGCTCAGTTGGCAGAGCAGGTGACTGTTAATCACCGGGCCGTAGGTTCAAGTCCTACCTCGGGAGCAAAAGCATAAACCCAGAACGAAATCTGGGTTTTTTTACTTGAGAAGTGTTTATATCAAAACGCTGATAACTTGTAAATCTGATTTCTGCATTTAAAATGGCTTAGAGCAGAGCTCCGGAAGGTTTTAACAGCACACTTGTTATGCTAGACAACAAGTCTTGGGGATTATCATCAGTGGAAAGTGGTAATCATTTGGAATGGGCCGAAGAACTTCCACCTAATTGTCCGCCGGATTCTGCTTATCCGCCGCAGTATGACATATTCTATAGGCTGGTCAATGAGTATCCCCCCGAAGAAAAAGATTTCTTTTCACATAAAAAGCTTTTTCCTCGTAAACGATTCAATACGGACGAATGTCGGGCACGATCGATTTCAATCTTCAACCAACTGGATAATTGTATTCTGTTGCTCAAGCTTCCTGCACACAAACACAAAAAAGTGATACAATTGATTCTTCCGCCAGAGAGTGGCGTCGTTTTGCAAACAGGCCAGAAAGCGCATTTTTCGTGGTGGAGAAGAAGACATTATAACCCGCTCGCCGACTACAAAGAAGTGAATGATAAGCTCAAAGGTGAATAAATGAAAAAAACAATCCACCATAAACGCACCCTTTTTTACTACGATGGGCCGCAGCTATTCCTGGCGCACGACCAATCGTGCACCCAGTATCTTTGTCTGTTGGTGGAAAACGCCGAGGAATTTGACCGATTTCTTTGCGTGCCTGTTTCAGAGGTGCGGCTGAGAGAATTTTACGAGGGTCGAATCGATCTGCGCAAAATTTATGCAGAACCTGAGCGTAAAGAATTATACTATACAGATATTATTGACAGCTTTGAGGGGGAGATACACCTTTTCCCTATGCAATATGAGGACCTTCGAGAAGAATGGCTGCCTGAAGCCGGTTTCGATTGGGATAGCTCGGAAATGAAGGATGACGCCATGATTCAAGAGGCGATCATTGATTCAGAAAAGTAATGATAACCTGTTCTCCATTCCGAGTGGCTTCACTGACGATATTCGCTTCTCTTTGATCACCCTTGTTGTCCTACATTTTCTACAGAATTTTCCCCAGCAGCGACGCCAACAACTCCGCAGCAATCTCCGCGGTGCGGTTGCGCTCCTCCAAAAACTGTGGTTCAAATAAATTTTCCAGCTCATTCTTCCTGCAGTTGTTGCTCCAGTTCCGTCACGCTCGGCAACTGTTTTTGCAGCTCTTTCGGCAATTGCCGCGTCAACTGATATTCGGAAACCCCAATCGGTTTCGCCAGGCCTTTCAACGCATATTCGGCGACGACTTTATTCTTGTTCTTGCACAAAATGATGCCGATCGTTGGGTTCTCATGAGGCAGGCGCACGAGGTCATCCAATGCGTTTAAATAGAAATTCATCTTGCCGGCATGCTCCGGCTTGAAATCGCTCGTCTTCAGCTCAATTGCCACCAGGCAGCGCAAGAAACGATGGAAGAATAAGAGGTTGATGAAGAACTCTTCGCCACCCACCTCGAGACGGTATTGGCTGCCCAAAAAGGCAAAACCCTTTCCCAGTTCCAACAAGAAATCACGCAGTCGCGCCAGCAACGCCCTCTCCACCTCCAGTTCTTTTGTCGATTCTTCCAATGTGACGAAGTCGAACACGTATGGATCTTTGAGCATCTCTTCTGCTTGTTCGCCAAGCGGGGCGGGAAGTGTTATTGCAAAGGTTGTGGTTTTTGTCGTCAAAGCGTGACGGGTGTAGACGTCAGTTTCAATTTGGTGAACCAAGACGTTGCGGCTCCAGCCGTTTTCGACGGATGCCCGCAAATAGTATTCGCGCGCTTTTGGGTCTTTGACCTGACTGAAAACGACTACGTTATGCCACCATGGAATTTGTCCAGCAAGTTGCTGGACAAATTTGTCGGCATCCTTATAGATCAAATAAAATTGACGCATGTAAAACAGATTACTACGTGAGAAGCCTTTGTTACCACGGAACTCCCGGCGCAAATCCTGGCTAAGACGATCGATGACGGTATCGCCCCACTTGTGTTTTTGCTGGCGCTCGACGATCATCTTTCCCATATCCCAGTAAAGCTTGATGAGCTCTTGATTGACCGCGAGTGCTGCTCGCGTGCGTGCTGCCTGAATTCGCGCCTTCAAATCGTTGAGCAGTTGGCCATAGCCCTCGATCTTTTTTATCTGTTTCATGGTAGCTCTCCCGCAGCTTAATAGATATGGATTTTGTTGGCTCCCCATTCGCTTACCGCTTGTCGCGCGAGAGCCATGCGTTTAACTATGGCAGCATAAACAAGAAAGCGCTCAAAATCAAGTTAAAACTTAAAATTTTCACAGAATCGATTTCCCCAGCAGCGACGCCAGCAGTTCCGCCGCAATCTCGGCGGTGCGGTTGCGCTCGTCCAAAATCGGGTTGATCTCGACGACGTCGATCGAACCGACGCAGCCGGCATCGGCGAGGATTTCCATGAGCACGTGCGCTTCGCGATAGGTGAGGCCGCCGGTCACGGGCGTGCCGACGCCGGGCGCGTCCATCGGGTCGAGGCAATCCATGTCCAAACTCACGTGAAGTCGCGGCAAATGTTGCAAGCGGGCGAGCGCTTCGCGGATGACGGTGGCGATACCGCGCTCATCGATCTCGCGCATGGAGTAAACGCCGATGCGGCTCTGTTTGAGCAAGACACGCTCTGGCGCATCCAAATCGCGCGAGCTGATGAGCACGACATCCGAAGATTTGAGCTTGGGCCCGGGGCGTCCGAGATTGACCAGCTCCGGGGTGCCGAGTCCCATCAACGCGGCCAGCGGCATGCCGTGAATGTTGCCGCTCGGCGAGCTTTCCGGCGTGTTGAAATCGCCGTGCGCATCGATCCACAACAATCCCGACGGCGCATTGTGGGTAACGCCGCCGACGGTGCCGACGGCAATCGAGTGATCGCCGCCGATGAAAAGCGGAATGCAGCCTTCGGCAATCGCCTTTTGGCCCTGCTCGTAAATCAACTCACACGCTTTGAGCACCGCAGGCAGAAAAGACATCCCACCCGCTTCAGGAAGCGTATCGCGCACGGGAACGGGAATGTTGCCGATATCTTCAACAGTATGTCCTAATTTTCGCAGACGGTGAGACAAGCCGGCGTAGCGCAACGCGCTCGGCCCCATATCGACGCCGCGACGGGATTGGCCAAGATCCATGGGAACGCCAATGACGCGGATTGAGGAAGGCATGAGGTTAGAGCGATGGATGATTGGAATTTTGGATTTTAGGGTTGATGCACGGCGTCTACGAACTTCAATTTAACCATTCAGAAAATGGCCTCGCCCCACTATCTCAAATTTCGGCGAGACCATTTATTTTTGCAAACGCCCGCCGGCAAATCATTCAAACCGCAACGCCGCAATCGGATCCATCTTTGCAGCCTGGCGCGCCGGATAAAGCCCGAAGATGATTCCCACCAGCGCCGAGATGCCGAAGGAAATCACCACGCTGTAAAGCGAGATAACCGTATCCCATCCGGCAAATAGGTTGATGCTCTTGGCCATGATCGCGCCCAGGATGATGCCGATGACGCCGCCGGTGACGCTGATCATCACGGTCTCGTTGAGAAATTGGCCCATAATATCCTGCTCGGTGGCGCCGAGGGCGCGGCGGGTGCCGATCTCTTTCGTGCGCTCGGTCACGCTGGCGAGCATGATGTTCATGATGCCGATGCCGCCGACCAGCAGGGAGATCGCCGCGATCGAGCCCATGACGATGTTGAACACGCGCTGCGTTTTCTGGCTTTGCGCAATCAGCTCGGCCGGGATGATGATTTCATAATCCTTAACGCCGTCGTGCGTGCGGTCGAGCAGCCGCTTGACGATTTCCGAGGTCGGCACCACCTGGTTTTCGTTTTCCACCTGGATGGCGATTTCTTCGACGAAATTCGGCCGCTCTTCATCGGTAAAACGCTTCAACGCGGTGGTAATTGGAATGTAAATATCTTTGTTGATGTTGCGCAGCTTGATGACCGAGGTTTTGCCTTCTTTGACGGTTTTGGACTCCATCACCCCGACCACCATAAACCAGGTGTCACCGATCTTGATGCGGCGGCCGATCGGGTTGCGATAGCCAAAAAGCTCGATGCGAACTTCGGCGCCGATGGCACAGACGCGCTTGGCCTCCAGCACGTCCACTCCGGAAATAAAACGGCCTTCACTCGGATGAAAGTTGGTGACTTCTACATAAGACTCGTCGGTGCCAATCACGCGGCCGGTCGATTCCTTGTTGCCGAACATCGTCTCGATTTCAACGAAACGCAAAGGGGTCACGCCTCGAACGTTCGGCAGATTGGCGCGGATCAGTTGGCCGTCATAATATGTCAAACCCTGTGAAAGTTTTTTTTCCGCTGCTTCGGCTTGTTCGCCGGTCAACTTCACGTGATTGATGCGAATGTTGTTGGTTCCCAAAAGCTTGATTTGCTCGATGGCCGCACGTTTGGCGCCTTCGCCGATGGAAAGCATCGAAATGACGGCGGCGACGCCGAAAATGACGCCGAGCGTGGTCAGCAGGGAACGCAGCTTGTGGACCAAAATGCTTTTGATCCCGATACGCAGGCTTTCGGAATATTGCATGGTGATGTGCTCAATGGTTGCAAGTGCTCTTTCCAAAGCGCTTATTCATCCTCGTTCCCTTGCGCAAACCCGCGGCAAGAGCTTTCACCAATGCGCCGGAAGGCGCAAACGAGCAGGAATAAGATCAATTATAACTTTTTACTTTCCGCTTCACGTTTTACATTTAACTTTTTACGCCGCCGGCATTTCCTGAAACAAATCAACCAATTGCACGATTTGTGCGCCGGTAAGCTCGCGCCGAATCCGGCCGTCTTGCATGTGAACGATGCGCCGCGCCCATTTGGCTTTGGAAACCTCGTGGGTAACGAGCACGATGGTGGTGCCGCGCTCGTTCAAATCCTGCAAAATTTCCATGATCTCCTGGCCGGTTTTGGTGTCGAGATTGCCGGTAGGCTCATCAGCCAGAATGATATCCGGGCTGGTGACCAGCGCCCGCGCAATCGCCACGCGCTGATTTTCGCCGCCGGAAAGCTCGTTGGGGCGATGCGTGCCGCGATGTCCCAAGCCCACCGCAGCGAGCATTTCCTTGCACAGGCTTTGGCGCTTCGTATTCTCTAGTCCCATATAAATGAGCGGCACCTCGACATTTTCCAGAACCGTGAGCTGGGCAATGAGATTGAACGTTTGAAAAACAAATCCAACTTTGCGATTGCGCAACCGGGAAAGCTCCCGATCATCGAGATTTTCGACCGGCGTGCCATCCAACGCATAAGAGCCGGAGGTGGGGCGGTCCAAGCAGCCCAACAAGTGCATCAGCGTCGATTTGCCGGATCCGGAGGGGCCCATGATGGCGATAAATTCGCCGCGGTCCACCCCCAGCGAAACGCCGCACAACGCCTGCACCTCCGTCTCGCCCATTTTGTACGTTCTTACCAAATCTTTCACTTCGACGAGCATGGTCGTTCTCCTCGCTTCAAATAGATGTGGGCCGGCCCAACAAAATTTCATCGCCTTCGTGCAAGCCTTCTTTGACGACGGCGACACGGTCATTGCTTTCAATAATGTCAATGCGCCGCGCTTCGATCTTGCCCTTGTTTTTGACATAAACAATCGTTTGATCCTGCTCGTCAAGAAAAACGGCTTCGAGAGGAATATAAAACGAGCTCGTATGCTGACCGACGATGATATCGAGCGTGGCGGTCAGTCCCGGTTTGAGCCGGCGATCCTGATCGAGGACTTTAACGGTCACATCGAAAACTTTTGCGCCGGTGGCTTTGCCGGTGACGCGGCTGATCTTGCGTTTCGCCAGATCCGCAATGTAATTGATCTCGCCTTTGAAGACGGTGTCCGTATAAGCGTCGAGCCGGATTTCCACGGCCTGACCGAGCTGCACTTTGGCAAGATCGACTTCGCTAATCTCGGTATCGACCATCATCGAGGAGACGTCCGGCAAATACATGAGATCCATGCCTTCAAACGGCGTCATGCCGACCGTGATCTTTTTCTGGGCCTCGGCGTCTCCGGTCAACGCGTACACCACCAAACCGGCGCGCGGCGCCAACACGATTCCCTGACGCAATTTTCTTTCTTGCTGCGCGACGGCGCGTTCAGAGCGCTCGACATTGGCGCGCGCGGCATCGATGGAAGCCTGCATGGATTTGGTTTTGGATTTTGTCTCCAAGTACGACAGACGCGTTTGCTCCACTTCGCTCTCTTGAATGAAGCCTTTTTTCGCCAAATCGGGAAGCGACTCGTAATTCTTGCGTGCGGCTTCTTCTCTTGCCATTTGCCCTTCCAAATCGCTTTGCGCCCGCACCAAATCCGATTTCGACACCAACAGCCCCGATTCCGCCTCGCCACGAGAAATCTCGTATTTCTCCGATTCGAAGCGAATCAACGAATCGCCTTCTTCCACCCACGTCCCTTCCGGCACCAGCCAGAGAATTTGCTTGTCGGTAACCGCGCTGATCGTCACCTGATCCTGCGCCCGCATCTCGCCGCTTTCGGTGATTTTGATGGTGACGTCGCCGCGCTTGACTCTGGCGGTCGGCACGTTCGTGTTGTCGGCTTCAGAGACGAGCATGCTGCTGCCCAAAAGCAAAATAATCAGGGCGGCAGGCGCGATAACCATCGTCGCTTTCCGGCGGTTTTTGTCAGCCCAAAATTTGCCGGCCCAGCTTTTTGTCTCAACGATCATTTTCATGGGTTTCACCTCGTGTTGAATTTATCAATGACGCAGATCCGTTACGGCGTCACCCGTTGGCCGGTCAAGCTTTCGAGCAAAGCCAATTGCGTATAGTATTCGACCAATTTGCGCAAGTACTGATTTTTCGCCTTCAGCAGAAATTCTTGCGCGTCCGTGATGTCAAAATTCGAGGCCCGCCCGAGGCTGAACATGGTGTTGGCAAAGGCGTATTTGTCTTCTGCCAGCCTAATGCTTTGCTGGATGGCGTTGATTTCCTCGGCGCCGCTGTAAACGCTGCGGACGATGTCCCGCACGTTGATCACGATTTGGCGCTGCTGCTCCCGCAGTTGGTCTTCCTGCTGCCGGACCGCTATTTGCGCATCTTCCGCTTTGGCGGCTTCATCGCGGTTCAAAAAAGTATAGCTCACGTTGACCGTCGCTTCCCAGCCGCTGCTGCGGCTCGCGTCCTGATTCAAAACCGCATCTCTCCCCAAATCCGATGAATAAGAAGCCACAAAATCAAGTTGGGGCAATACCGCATTTTTGGCGACGCGGTGCTGCAGTTTTCTCTGTTGTAAAGCGGCTACCTGGCTTTGCAGCGAGGGGCTGGTTTCCAAAGCGCTGCGAATCAACGCCGCCTCATTCAACGTCACGGGGACAAACTTCAATCCGGTCGAATCCAGTGCAATGGGCATCTCGATGGGCACCCCCATGACATCTTTCAAGGCGTCGAGCGCGAATTGATAATCATTTTCGCTGGTGATCAAACTGGTGCGGTCATCGGCAAAACGAATTTGCGCGCTCAGCAAGTCGCGGCGCGATGCCAGCTTCGCCACGATCAAGGCCTGCGAAGCATTAATCAACACCGAATCGCTGGCGACAGCGCTTTCGTTGACCTTGACGATCTCGCGTTTTGAAAGGGCATCGTAATACGCCCTTTTGACGTTGAGCACCGTTTGCAATTTGGTATTGTCGAGGCGTTTGCTTTGAATTTGCTCGTCATACCCCGCGCTGAGAAACTGATTGCGGGCCACCATCGGGCCGGCGCCGCGCAACAGCGGCTGGGTGAAAGTGAAGGAATAAGACCGTTTGTCGTTCTTCTTCATCGCCTGGTCAGGCGGCGATTGCACGTCGTGCACAAAATCATTGGCGAATTGCAGCGTCGCGCCGGTTAGAGTAAACAGTTGCGCCTCGCCCACGATCGTGGCTTGATTGTCAAAGTTCGATCTGATGAGCGGGCTAAGTGAATCCGGCAGGCCTCTAGTGGACCTGCTAACCCGCCTGGCCTCCCTTGCCAGTGAATTGGCGCGCGCCCCACTCAAAGTGAAAACGGGAAGGAAAGCGCCGTAGCTTCCGGCGCGCGAGGCCTCCGCTCTGGCAAGATCGCCCTCGGATATTCTCAACGTAATGTTATTGCGAAGCGCGATGCGGATGCAATCGTCCAGCGCCAGCGGTTTTTGCAGCCTCGCCTCGATCTCGGACTCGGTGTAAGGCTTGTAGTGAAAAACACCGTCCACAGCTTTGTCGCTCTCCGCTTGACGCGCCAAGCCCGCACCGTCTGGCAGCAGCGCCATGGCCAGACAAACCGTTGCCGCCTTGCTGCATTTATGCCGCCAGCTCATGGAGATGAGGTAAGACAGCCGCCGCGTAAAAGTTCTGATGTTCGTCATGGTGCCAATCCAGCTTTTAGTTTGTTGTTGATTTACTTGAGCGAAGACTTCGCCTGGGTCTTGTCGGTTATGGTAAACGTGGTGCCCATCACCGTAACCGTGCGATGAAGCGGATTAAACTTGTCCACCTTGCCGACAAAAGTCACCGTGCCGGCTTCGTCGGCCTTGCTGGCCGTTTCATCTTGAACTTCCTCGGCCATGAAGGTTCCGTCTTTCAAATAAGATCCTTCGATTTCCACCATCATGCCGGCCTTCAGATCGGCAAAACTCTTGAAGACGCCTTTGGCGTCCTTCGTTTCGAAATCGGTTTTGTCGTCCGACTTGATCTTCAGACGCAAAATTTCAAACTCTTTTCTTTCCCGGTAGACCGCCCGCACGGTTCCCAAAATCTCCCAGTCGTCATCCTTGAAGTCGCCGGTGAGCAATTTAATCTCCGTAGCCAAAACGGTGAGATCTTTTTGCGGGACGCCTTCGAGCTGAACCCATTGTCCGGCTTTCAACGTTTTAAAGACGTCGATTTTCATCCCCGGCACATTTTGCGCCCGGCTAAACGGCGCTTGCGTTAAGAGCAGGGTGGCGACAACAATAGCAGGAAAAAACACACGTATTTTCATGACATTCTCCACGGTTGTGAAATGATGTTTTATCGCGCGGCAAGAAAGCTCACCAGTTCTTTGCGAGCGAGAGGAGATAAATCTCCGAACCAAGCCTTCCAAAACATACGGCCGAATACCGGCTCGGCGATGACTTTATCCGGCTTGCCGGAAACCGAAAGGATGGTTTTGCCGTCCGGCAGCCAACGAAAGGTGAATCGATCATTCTCTTTGACCTCTCCCGAGAAATAACCAACCATTTCGTCGTAACTTTTTTGAATCTTTTGCATCTCGGTGCCGCTAACCGCGCGCTGCAGATACCGGCCGAGCCGCGTGCCGAATCTCCCGGCCGGCATTTCCATGTTGATATTCAAGGTGATTTGCTTGGCGCTATTGCTTTTCATGATCGCCTCGAAGAGGCCGAGCGTGTCACCGCTTGGAGGGTTTTGCATATAATGGGCAAGCGTGAAAAAATTCCGGCTTTTCTCACCCTGTGTCTGCTGGAGCGTTGAGGCACCGGTGGCTTTAAGGGTATAGCTTTTTCCATCGCTGGAAAAAGAAACTTCTTTAGGGAAGCTTTGTTTGCTGTTAGGCGCGATGAAACTGCCCTGCGCCAAAACCCGGGTGAAAGCCGCCAAGACGCCAATCGCAACAATAAAAGTCCGAAGCTGCAATCGCATAACCGTGCCTCTTTGCATAATGAAAATTTAAATTATTTATTGCTGCTATAATATACAAACTTATTGGTGTTTCGTTGTCATGAACAGGTTGTTTCTACGTAAAATGCAGGTAAAATGCAGGATTTTCAACTTTCAATGAGCTGCGCCGCGCGCCGGGTGGCCTCCACCACGGCTTTAATGAGCGTCACCCGCAAGCCGCCTTCCTCAAGCTGCAAAATGCCGTCGATGGTGCATCCGGCCGGCGTGGTGACCGCATCTTTCAAGAGGGCGGGATGGGCGCCGGTCTCCAAAACCATTTTCGCGGCGCCAAAACACATTTGCGCCGCCAATTCCGTCGCCACCTGACGCGGCAAGCCGACTTTCAGGCCGCCCTCGGCGAGCGACTCAAGAATGATGTAGATATATGCCGGGCCGCTGGCACTGAGCGCCGTTACCGCATCCATGTATTTTTCGTCGATAATCAGCGTGCGGCCAACCGCCTCGAAAATTTGGCGGGCGCGCTTAAGATGTTCGTCGTTGGCATAAGCGCCCCGGCACAAAGCCGTCATGCCGGCGCGCACCAAAGTTGGCGTATTGGGCATGGCGCGCACCACCGGCGCCGGTTTTTCCACATGGCGTTCGATGAACGACGTGGTTGCCGAAGCCGCGATCGAAATCACGAGTTGATCGTTGCCGATCACTGGCTTGATTTCAGCGAGCACTTCGCGCAGCGCCTGCGGCTTGACGCAGAGCAAAATCATATCAGCCGCGTCGCAGACGGCGCGATTATCCAACGTGACGGGAACGTGCAGCCGCGCCGCCACCTCGTCCACGCGCTGCGCATGTTTCACCGTCGCGACGATTTGATCGGCTGCAAGTATCTTCGCCTCCAGCAACGCCTTGATCAGCGTTTCGCCCATCTTGCCGGCGCCGAGTACCGCCAGCTTGGAAATGTTTTGCATGGTGGATTCCTTCACGATCTCGACTTCTTGCTTAATTTCTGAACGTCGATCTTATCTCTTTCTGAAGATGCCGTGCGTCAGAACTTTCACTCTACCGTCTTTCAAGTGAAAAGGAAATTCTTCCAGCGTGCGCGTTTGCAAAGAAGCAGGAAGAATTTGCTCGAGAACCGCGGGAGACGGACGCTTGGCCAAAAGCTGAAACACGCCTCCGGTCTTGAGCAGCCGTTCGATTTCCTGCAGGTACAAGGACCAATCCGCCTCCGGCAGCGCGTGCATACAACCGCGATCAAAGATGAAAGTAAAAAACTCTCCCTGCAAGGGAAGAAAAGGCGCGGCGGCCACCACAAACACCGGAGGCGTCTTATTTTCACGAGCCAGCTCCCGGGCTTGACAAACTGCCGCAAAGGCAATATCCAGCCCCACGGCAGGCCGAAAAGCTTGCGCAGCAAGGTGGGAAATGGCGACACCAGGGCCACACCCGACGTCAACCGCCGGGCCGGTTGAAACTTCCCCACTTTCCAACAACTTGATCAGCTCCGGAGGGGGCTGAGAGAGATACCACCCGAAGTCTTCCCCCTTCTTCTTTCGATACTTGCCTTCCTGCGTCTCATGTTTCTTTTTCAGCCGCTGTTGCTTATCTTCGGCAAGCTGATTCTGAGCCGAAACGTCTTCCGGTCGTGAAGGTCTCATGACGAGTTCCTCCTGATGATTTAGCGTTGATTGATTTCAGTTGATTGCTCAATCAATCCACCGCCAGACGCCGGCCATTCTGCAATGTTTCTGAACGAGAGTTATTTGCCGCGTGGTCGCTTGATCCGCTTCGTCTCCTTTGTCTTATCTGCTTCGATCCTTTGTCGTTTCCGGCTCCATCGTGTTCTTCTTCTCTCATCCCTTCAACACTGCCACCGGCCGCAGCCGCACGACCGGTTTGGCCAGCTTCAAAGCCGACATGGCTTGAATGACTTGTGAAATGTCCTTGAACGAGCTTGGCGCCTGCTCCGCAATATTGTCGTTGCCGTAGCGGTACAACCGAATATTCTTGTCGCGCATTTCCTTTTCAACCTGCGATGTGGTGAAGTGGGCCATGGCCTCGGGCTTGTCCATGACGCGGCCGGCGCCATGATTGACTGAGAAAAAAGCGGCCTTCGCATTTTCAGCCGCGACGCCGATAAAAGAGCCATGCCCCATCGAGCCGGGAATCGGCACCGGCTGGCCGGTTTTGGAAAAAATCGGATGCGCCGAAAATTGTGAGGCCGGCAACGCGCGGCTGCCGCCGTGGCGATGCACCCAAAGCTTCTCGCCATTCCACCGCTCCGGCTTGATGCTGACGTGCGCGCAATCATACAGCAGCGGCATTTGCAGCGATTGATCGTGGAGCGTCTTCCGCATCGCCGCCCGCAGCTTTTCCGTAATGGCGATGCGGTTGGCAAAACCAAAATTGGACGCCGCAGAAATGGCGCGAGCGAATTTCACTCCCTCTGCCGAATCTGCCGGTATCGACCAAATTGGCGAGCCGTTCGGAGAGGGGAGAAATTTCTCTTCCAATATTTCCAAATATTCTTTCATCGTCTTGCTGCCGACACTGCGCGAACCGGTGTGGAGCATAAAAACGGCTTGACCCTCGAAAAGTCCCAGCAACTTGGCGATTTCATGATCGAGCACCTCGACGATTTCCTGCAACTCGAGAAAGTGATTGCCGTCGCCGAGCGTGCCGAAGCAGCGCCGCCCTTTTTTCACCGGTTTTTCCGGCATGCTGGCGAGAATCGCCTCGGCATCGCCGGTGTCTGTCGGCATCGTCCCGCCATCTTCGATGCAACTCATTTCCGCGTCGCTGAGGCCGAATTTTTTCCGGCTCCACTCGCCGCCGTGTACGAGAATATCCGCCACCTCCTGCTTGGTGATGGCATCCTGTTCGTGCTCCAAAACCGGAATCGTCGCCATCAGCTCGCC
>Ga0247727_10003387_pt1 | contig 35243 bp, 30 predicted proteins | sample WisWelCaveWW1625_FD_202498 | JGI IMG/M metagenome (GOLD analysis project Ga0247727, IMG submission 202498) | Biofilm microbial communities from Wishing Well Cave, Virginia, United States - WW16-25 | ecosystem: Environmental > Aquatic > Deep subsurface > Groundwater > Cave microbial mat | place...
TGAGCTTGTACCTGAGCCGTCCGGATGGCAATCCTGCCTCGGACCGGCTTCGCGCCAGGCCATTTTCGGCTCAAATAAGATTTATTTAATATAGAATCTTACGGCAACAAAATCAAGGGTTAGTTTTGCTTTTGGAGTTGTCGAATTTGTGCCAGTAGATCTTGTGTAGCTTTTGCCAATCCGGGATCGGCAGGCGCGGCAACGATGCGATTCAGCAGTTGCGCGGCCTGCTTGTACTGCCTCTTATTCAGCAGCGCGATCGCCTTCTCGAAATATTGCCGCGCGGCTGTTATGCTGCCGCGGTTCATTTCAACATAGCACAACGTGGACGAGCCATAACCAAACGGGTTTTTAAAAAATGCCCACCGGATAGAAACAACCCAACGGATGAAAAACAAAAGCATTAGACAAAATAATTTTTGGCAAAATAATTAAAAATTTAAATAAATTATTTTGTCGTCAATCATTTTGTCATTAATTATTTTTTTTATAAAAAATTTAATTTACAAATTCGAGTTATAAATCAAAAAATTATAATTACAAAAAATAAAAAGTTGGGCCATGAAAAATTCGCTTAAAATCTGTGTAAATAAAGGATAAAACGCTATTCGAGAAAAAATGTTTGCTTTTTTTGCACACATTTAACTTGTTATTAGAGCCTAAACCGGAATGCCGGTAAACAGATAAAGATATTTTGCAAAAGCTTCCCCGACGAGGACCAAAACAATCGTGGCGTAAAGAATGCCCGTGGCCGATTGAGTGTTTTTAACTTTTACCGAGCTCCAGATCATCCCGCCGAAAATCAGCGGCACGGCAAGGCCAAAGCCGACGCGCGCCCAGAACAAAATGCCGGACGTCGAAAAATCGAGCAGGCTTTTCGCCGTCGCCGCTAAAGGCGTTTGCGAGGAGCCGGCGATGATGAAGACGGTGGCAAAAACCAAGATCGTGCGCAAGATCGTGAGGCCGATGAAAACCCGCGTGGTGATTTGCAACGGCCGCAGCGTCAATTTGCGATTCACCAGATACCAATGCCCGGTGATCATCGTGCCGAGCACCGAGCCGAGCATCAACGCCGAGCTGATGAAACTGCCGGACCTCATCCAGGCCGGAGCCGTTGAAACGTTCGGAAACGCAAAAGGCAATTGCGCCATGGCCGCCAATCCCGACATAATCGCCAGCGCCGCAAATATTTTTCCGCCGCGATTGAGCAGCAACACCGTGAGCAGGAGAAACAAAATACTGAGCGCTAACAAGGTGGCAATCTGTCCCGCGACGGGACTTGCCGCCACGAACGGCGTTGCAAAAGTGAGATTTTCGAATGGCTTCGCCCAGAAAGCGCAAGCGAGCAGGATGATCGAGAGAATGCTGATCAGCCGAAAAAATCTCGTCCCCATTTCTTTAACGGAAATGAACAGCATCGGCACGAGCGCGCCGACGGCGAAATGCGTGAAGAGGGAGAAGAAGATGAGTTTCAGGGCGTCCATGACAGGTGTTTTTCAGAGCCGGTTCGTGAGTCGAAAAAGTGAATTCCCCCACTGCGGCTGACTCGAACAACTTTCCCCATGCGAAGCCTCGAAGTTCGGAATAGAGGAATGTGAAACAATTTTCGAAATAGATCGGGAATTTCGTTTTGTTGGGCCAAGGGAACATCGAAATAAATCAAACAATACCGGCTGTCACAATATTGGCGCTTATAAAAGTGATCATCAATGGTGATCAATGTGTGTTGTTTTAGCTGATGCAAAAAGGTTCTGATATTCTCGTCAGACATCGATTTGTGGCCAAGCTCGTAACCGATCTGTTCAGCTTTAATCCAACGCGCAATAACTCGCGTTACTTTCCAATAATCAAGGTGCTCATCAACCACAATCTGTGGACTCACTTTGTGCCCCTTTTAATTTCTGCGATTTTCTCTAGAGCATCTTGAAGGTAAGCCAGCCAGAGCCTTTTCCCACCGGTAAAATCGAAAATGAGGCGATGCACGGCAAGCAGTTGCGCCTCCTGCACGGCCTCCCACGTCAGCCGTGGCCAGGAGCGCAAGATGCTCCTCTTGTTCCGGCCTTCCGCCAACGCCGCCAGTACCGGCCCCACCATGACGCGCGTTCCTTTAAACGTCAGATAGCCGTGACAAATTGTTGGATCGGAAACCACATACTTGCCAAGCTCGATCACGTGTCCATTGGAGCTAGTTTTTACAATTGCCGGCAAGGCTCGTTTTTTTGTCTTTCGAGCCACACCGGAAGAAATTTGTCGTGCCGAGGACAGAGGTTTCATCATTTCATCTCTCAGGTTTTTTTGTTATTTCCAAAAGAACGGCGTATGACTTAAACAGTTGATCAATTTGCTCGATCTCAAACTGAACTTGTGAAATCACTTTCTCAGCCAATCTGCAGCAACCCTCCTTCCTTTTCCAGATAACGTGAAAAAGCATCCTGTCGATCCAGATTAACCAAATCAACGGGATGATCCAATTCAAGCAAGAGCTTGCCTAAAAGCTGAAAGAATTTTCCTCTGGGGCAGCCGCGAATGGCAAGATCAATATCCGAATTTTCGCGAACCTTTCCAGTGGCGAGCGAGCCAAAGAGAAAAATTTCAGTGCATCCCGCGGTTTTGAGTATTTCGGCAGCGCGGCTGACGTCTTTTTGATAAATTTCGGGGAGTTGCAAATTCATAACAAATTTATTTTCAATTCAACGACAGCGCCATCGAATAAACCTCCGGATGCTCGATCTGCCGGCGATGCTTGAAATTTTCCCAGACTTTGTGCGTGTGGGAAATCTCGTATTCGCCGAATGTCCAACAGAGCAGCGTATCCGGCAAAAAACTTTTAAAATCCACGGTAAAAAACCCTTTGGGATACGCGCCGAGCCGGATAGTTTCCTTTGCCCAGCGCTCAAGGGTCAGCGCGACTTGAATCTCGTAGCTCTGCTGCGCGTCGGATTCATTGAACAATTGCTCCGATTCCATGCGCACGCGCGCCTCATCGAGCTCTTCCACCGTTTGTTCCGTCGTCGCGATGATTTTGGGCAAAACGGCATTGGCCTGTTCCAACGTAAAAAACGGCATATCGTCATTTTTATAAGAATGCTCAAGCTCGTTTTGTTCGTATTCACTCATGTTGTTCTCCGTATCGATTTGGGATTGCAGAATGCGGATTTCGGATTTTAGGAAAAAGCTTCGCAATCCGTATTCTCACAGCCGCAATCATGGCATTCGGAAATTTTATTCAAACGCCGAAATTCCCGTCACTGCCTGTCCAAGAATCAAGGTGTGAATTTCGTGCGTGCCTTCGTAAGTTTTGACGCTTTCGAGATTGGCGGCGTGGCGCATGGCCGCATAGTCGTCAAGGATGCCATTCGCGCCGAGAATTTCGCGGCACAGGCGCGCGATTTCCAAAGCGTGATAACAATTGTTGCGCTTGGCGAGGCTCACCTGCGCCGGATGCGCTTTGCCCTGGTCTTTCATGCGTCCAAGCTGCAAACACAACAATTGCATTTTGGTAATTTCGGTCACCATGTGCGCAAATTTTTCCTGTGTCAACTGAAACGCCGCGATCGGCTTGCCGAATTGCACGCGGCCCTGCGCATAGCGCAGCGCTTCTTCGTAACATGAAATCGCCGCGCCGAGCGTGCCCCACGAGATGCCGTAACGCGCCTGCGTCAGGCAACTCAGCGGTGATTTGAGGCCGCCGGATTTCTGTAAAAGCGCATTTTCCGGCACGTGACAATCGTCCAACAACAACTCCGCCGTATCCGAAGCGCGCAGCGAGAGCTTGCCATGCATCGCCTTCGCCGAGAACCCTCTGGCGCCTTTCTCGACAATAAAACCCCGGATGTTTCCATCGAGCTTCGCCCACACCACGGCAACATCCGCCATCGTGCCGTTGGTAATCCACATCTTTCTGCCGTTGAGCACGTAGCCGTTCGCCGTCTTTTGCGCGCGCGTCGTCATGCCGGAGGGGTTCGAGCCGAAATCCGGTTCGGTCAAGCCGAAGCAGCCGATAAATTCGGCCTTCGCCAATTTCGGCAAATATTTATTCTTCTGTTCCTCCGCGCCGAAGGCCCAGATCGGATACATCACCAGGCTGCCCTGCACCGAGCCAAAGCTGCGCAGCGCCGAGTCGCACCATTCCAGCTCCTGCAGAATCAAACCATACGCGACGTTATTCAAGCCGGGGCAGCCATAACCCTGCAAGTTAGCGCCCAGCAATCCCATCTCGCCAATCGGCTTGATCAATTCCTTGGGAAACGTTCCGGCGCGAAAATGCTCGCGAATGATCGGCGCCGCTTCCTTGCGAATAAACTCGCGCACCTGATCGCGCACCGCTTTCTCTTCCGTTGAAAAAAGCGCTTCGAGATTATAGAAGTCAAATGGATTCAGATCGGCCATGAGCGATGATAATAAAGTAAAACAACGGCGGTTGATTAATAATGTTCTACGCCATGACAGAATAAGAAATTTTTCCGTAAAAAGCAACTGCCGCGGCGAGTATAATTTTATCATGCAATTTCCCTCTTCCTGCGGCTCTCAAAATCAAGACAAATTTGGCTTCTTATGGATTTCAATACTCAATGCCGGTTTTTGCAAATTCAAAGAGTATTTGCACAACCCGAAAGACGCAACGAGCCCGAGCTCAAATCTCGTCACGGCGCTTTTTGAGGATCATGCGGGTAGAGTTTGGGTGGGCGCCGCATACAAAGGTTTGAACCTCGAGGGATTACTAATCAGCGTAATCCGTTGTTGACATTGCGCCACAAATTCATTAAGTTGTATCACAAACAATTTTCGCGAATTCTAACTTCAGAGGACAACGATGAAAATTCGCTTCTGCGGAGCCGCGCAGGAAGTCACCGGCTCACAACATCTCTTGTCTGTGAATGGGAAAAAAATCCTGTTGGATTGCGGCATGTTTCAAGGCCGGCGTTCGGAGACACGCCAAAAGAACGAAACGTTTGAATTCATTCCTGCCGAAGTCGACAAGCTCATTCTTTCCCATGCGCACATCGACCACTCCGGCAACATTCCGACGCTGGTGCATCGCGGCTTCACCGGCGATATTTTTTCGACGAGCGCCACCGTCGATCTCTGCAACCTCATGCTGCGCGACTCGGCGCACATTCAGGAGAAAGACGCCGAATGGTTGAACAAAAAACGCGGCGAGAAAGTCGAGCCGCTTTATACGCTCGAGGACGTCGAAAAGGCGATGCGGCAGTTCGTCGGCTTGCAATATTTGCGGCCTTTTACGGTGCTGCCCGACGTGCAAGTCACGTTTCAGGATGCCGGACATATTCTCGGCTCCGCCGGCGTTTTAATGGAAATTGCGGAAAGCGGCCGGAAACTCCGCTTCGGGTTTTCCGGCGACATCGGGCGCAGGAATACGCCGATCATCCACGATCCCGACTATTTGAACGATCTCGACGTTTTGATCATGGAGAGCACCTACGGCAATCGCGAGCATCCCGATCACGACAATCTCGCCGAGCAACTGGCGCAAACAGTCAACGCGGTTTATCGCCGCGGCGGCAAAATGATCGTGCCGGCGTTTTCGATTGGCCGAACGCAGGCGCTGGTTTACCATCTGCACAAATTATATGATGAAAAGCGCATTCCGGAGCTGCCGGTTTACGTCGACAGCCCGCTTTCGGTTGAGACTACGGGGATTTATCGCGTGCATCCGGAATGTTTCGACCGCGAAACGTACCGGCTGTTTCTCGATGAGGGGCAAGATCCGTTCGGCTTCAAACGCCTGCAATACATTCGCGACGTTGAAGACTCGAAGAAACTCAACGATCTCAAAGGCTCGTGCATGATCATTTCCGCCTCCGGCATGGCGGAAACCGGGCGCGTGTTGCATCATCTCAAAAACAATATCGAGAATCCGAACAATTGCGTGATGCTCATGGGTTACATGGCCGAGCACACGCTGGGCCGCCGCCTGGCCGACGGCGCCACCGAAGTAAAAATTTTCGGTGAGATGTACAAACGCCGCTGCGAAGTCAAAAAATTGGACGGCATGAGCGCCCATGCCGACCGCAGCGATCTGCTCGATTTCGTGCGCCGGCAAAATCCCGGCAAACTCAAACATATTTTTCTCGTACACGGCGAATTGGAGCCGATGGCGGCGCTGGTGGAGGGAATTCGCGGCCTGGGATTTCCGAATGTGCACATGCCGAAGGAGGGGGAAGAGTTTGAGGTTTAGAATTTAATTTTCGAAATATTTAAAAGCCTCCAACTTTTACCAACGGGTGAAAAACGACCAACGGATTTAAATTTTTTTTCTTGTTTAACTTCCCGCGGATTGAAGAAGCCCGCGGATAAAAGCTTTATCCGCGGGGTTCTTCAATCCGCGGGGAATTTGACATGTCATCCGTTGGGCAGATTTTTTAGCCCTGTTTGGTTGCGGCTCGTCCGCGTTGGCAGGCTACTAAAAAACTTCAATTTTAATTGTGGCAAAGCTAACACACTGTTGTTGAATTTCACGCCGATCCACAAAAATCTTATTCTCGCCTGCCAAATCAGATCAATAAAAACAGCAAAACCAATTTTATCGAATATCCAATTTCGCGGCACAAGGATTGACGCATTGTGAGAGGTCAATTCACTTTTAAAATTTTCAGGAGGATTTATTGGGATAGCCAGTTGAATGACACGACTTGCCAATGAGAAGTTTTGAGGGAGAATTAAAATTTGGAAACGAAAGAAAAGACGGAGGTTTAATTGGCACAACGCGAACCGCAATCCCAAAGAATAAATCGCTCACGGAAGTGGAACAGCTAACGGAATTTTTTTCCGTGAGAGTTCCATTTCCGTGAGCCAAAATTTCCCTGGCCTGCGACATCGCGTGGCGTGGCGGGTGCCAGGGCAGGCTTTGCTTTTTTGCGCCGATTGAGCGCTTTAGTTTGAACCCCCGTGGGCGTAGCCTGCAACTGAGGCTACGCCCGCATGATTTTTTAAAAAACATTATCGAACAAAGACCATTCGCTTGGTTTCGGTAAAAGCCACAGCGCCGGTCGATTTATGCACCACCAGCCGATAAAAATAAATCCCCGATGCTGCCGCGGCGCCGACCTGGTTGCGGCCATCCCAACTGATTTCATGGCGGCCCACATTCATCTCCCCGTCAGCCAACGCGCGAACAAACTGGCCGGTTTCGTTGAAAATTTGCAGCGTCACCTTGCCTGCTTCCGGCAGCGCAAACTTGATCGTCGTGCTCGGATTGAAGGGGTTCGGATAATTCTGCGCTAAAGCGTATTCTCGCAACATTTCCGAGCGCGATGCTGCCACGCCAACAGTTATGCCGGTCGTGAAACTCCACACTGTTGACCAGGCACCTACGCCAGTGCTGTTAATGGCGCGCACACGCCAGAAATAGGTCGTATTGCTCAAAAGATGATTTGAAGTCGCAACCGATCTGATTTCGTGATACGTCGAATCGATACCGCTTCTGCTCAAGGCTAATGTGGCGAACGTCGAGCTGGTTGAAACTTGCAACTCGTAGGTGCGCGCGCTACAGGCGGTATACCATTGAAAAAATGGATTGACAAATGCGTTGGTCGCGTTATTGTTGGGCGCGCCAAGCTTTGGCGCTAAAGGCAGTGTGACGGTACTCGTCGCGACTAAAGTCGCCACGGCGTTGATGCCATTCACGGCATAACGGCCATCGCCGACTGAATACGTAACCGTGACTTCGCTATAGCCGAGGTTCTGGGTTTGACGCCAGACACAAAACATTATTTGTTCGCCGGCTCGGATGCCGTCGACGAGAGTTGTTTGGTCATTATCACCCCAAACGGTGATGGCAGCGCCGGCGCCAGCGGTCCACACGACGGCGCCGACACACAAACCATCCGGCGTAAACACGCCGATCTCGTCGCCGGTCGTCAAGGCGGTGCCAGCGACATTCGGATTTGCCGAAGCAGGTATTCCAACGGTGGCATTATTGCCGGTATTCGCGACGAAGGTAAAATGCTTGAGGCGGGTTTGGGCCGTTCCTGAGGTGAAGCCCACCGCTAAAAAGGTAGCAGCGAGCAAAAAGACGTAAGGACGGTTCATAATCTTTCCTTTCATGATAAAAAGTGATTCTGTTGGTGAGCGCTGCCCATCATCCCGAGTTTAGGCAAAGTCGGATTCGGGCGCCAAACTTCTTCAAATTTAGAAAATCTCCAGGCCCAAGTCCGACTTGACCTTTTATCTTTATCGCAAGAGCATCATTTTTTGGGTTTGGGTAAACTCGCCGGCTTGCAGCCGATAGAAATATATTCCACTCGGCAACGCTGAGTTTTGAAAGACTGCCTCGTGATATCCCGCCGGTTGCTTTGCATCAACCAGCACCGCGATACGCTGCCCAACCACATCATAGACTTCCAGTTTGACTTTGGCCTCGTGCGGCAGGCCGTATTTGATGAGTGTCGACGGATTGAACGGGTTGGGATAATTTTGCGCCAACGAGAATGTGCTCGGAATGTCTTTCGCAATCGTCGCCTTGACGATCCAAGCCGCGTCGCGCTGATAGCGCAGCTCACCCGCCATCGGATTGTTCGTCAAACCATCCGTAAGCGAAGAGATGGACAACGATTTGGCTTTATTATCAATGGCAGATGAAGCCTCCAACCGTAGCGCTTCTCCCGTGGTTGCGCCCTCGTTTTCCTCTTTCGTCATCTCATTATCACCCCAAATTATAATCAGCGCTTTGCCTTGTTGCACGACGCCGCGTCCGGCCAGTTTCCTGTTCTCCGTCCAAACGGAAATTTCGTCGCCATTTTTCAAATCCGCCGATTCCACCAACAGCGTGGCATTGGCGCCGGTGTTGGCCGCCGCCGAAGATTTGAGCGCCGCTGCAAAATTGGCTTCATCCCCGCCCGCCGGCGAGGCGGCGATCAATGCATTCGAAGATGAATTTGCCGGATAAGTGAGCGTGGCGGCCATCGAGACATTGATGAGGTAACCTTGTCCAGGCAGCATATTGCCAATCTGATTGATGCCCAAAGCCGGCCAGTAAACTTGCCCGGCGTTATTTTTCACAATGACCAGCTTATCCGCAATGCTGGCGAGCGCGGTGACAATGCTCATCGGGCTGTTGCGCAAATAGGCGACCAAGTTCCAACCCGCCTGCAATGAAATCGGCGTGGCTTCCGGAACGATCTGGTTGCCGGTGATGACGAGTAGCGCCGCCGATTGCATGAAGATTTGGTAACCGTCGCGCGGATTCCATTGGCCAATCTGGTTGATCCCGAGGCTCGGCCAAAAGACTTGCCCGCGGCCGTTTTTCATAATGACCATTTGCGGGATGATGGGGGCGAGCATGCTTTCCAAATTCGGATTCGACGGCTGGATGTACGAGGAGATCATATTCCAGCCCGGCGCCAGCGCGAGGCTGTGGGTATTGGTGGTTACGCCCATGAGCGCGCTTAATTCATAAATGCCATTGGCGGTGAAATTCGGTCCGCCGGTGCGATAGGTGACCGTCGCTTGGTATTCTTGTCCGGCAGAGGCGTCCCAAATGCGATAGCGAATCAGCTCATTCTCGGCAAAGCCGTCTTTCTCTGTTGTCTGCGCGTTATCGCCCCAAGCAGTAATCGCCATGTTTTGGCCTGGCGTCCAGAAACTGTAGCCGGCACAAATCTGGCTGCCGCTACGCACGAAGAACACTCCAACGGCATCGTCGGCTTGCAACGGCTGATTGCCGATGGCCGGATTGATCGCCGCCGGAACGGCAATATTGGCGCTGACACCGGTATTGGTCGTAAAAACCCATGTCGCCGGCGGCGGCAAGATGGTTGCTGTAGTCGGAATAAAACCGGCTTGCAATGAATACGAGCTGTTGCTGGCTTCGCCAATCGCCGGTTCACCGACGGCGCAATCGAGTTGGAAACTGCTGTTGCTCAACGCGCCGCCGCCGTTGCTGAAGACGCTGCTGACCAGCTCATATTGCTGCGCGGACACGGGTTGCGAGGAGATGAAGACCGCCGCCAACAACAGCAGTAGCGGATTTAATTTGGTGTGATTCATATTATGCTCCTATGGACATTTTTCGCGAAGATGAATTTCGGGATCATTCTTCACCGCCAACGGTTTTGCCCGTCGTTGATGAATTGGCTGCCGCCAGTGATTTGACCGCGGTTTTCAATCCGTCAATTTCTTTCTGCTGCTCTTTAACGGCTTCAATTAATAGAGCGACCAGGCGGGCATAATCCACCGAAGTGGCGTCTTTGCCGTTGGCTTCGTATTGCACGACTTCCGGAATCACGGCGCCGACTTCTTCGGCAATCAAGCCGATATCGTGCTTGCCGCTTGCTTTCCAATCATAATAGACGCCCCGCAGGCGCTGAACTTTATCCAATGCGTTCGGGATCGGCGTGATGTTGGTTTTCCAGCGCCGCGAGCTGTGGATCAGCCACGCATCGGCAATCGGATCGGTTGCAGAACTTCGCACGACCGTTAAAATATTTGTTGGCGTCGTCGTTCCGATGCCGACATTGCCATCTTTGGTAATCCGCATTCTCTCGGATAAGACACCAACATTCGTCGTTTGAAAAGACATGAAACCGGAATTGATGGCGCCATCCGGATTCACCTGAATCTGCCCCAAGCGATTATCCGATGAAGTAGAAGCGGTATTTCTAAAAACCAAGGCGCCAACTCCTCCCGAAGCGGAAATATTGCGACCCTGCAATTCCACTATTGCAGCCTTATTGTTGTCAGATGGCCCAATGGTGAGTACCGGGCTCCAAGAAGTCTCGTTTGAAGGGTTGGGAAGAATCGTTCCGATGCCGACATTGCCAAAAGTGATAACCCTGCCAACAAAATATCCCGCGTATCCTGCCGGTGAGCCCGTTTCACCGTATACACCGCTGCCCTCTTCGCTGATACCCTGCACGCCACGCCCGCCTTTTTTTGCAATTCCCAAAACTCCGGCGCGCGGCGGTTCGACTGGATTACCGCCAATGAGGCGTGTGCTGGTACCGTAATTGATGCCGAGAACACCGGCAGAATATTCTCCGGAGTCATCGTCTCTTGCCACACCTAGCACCCCTGCAACGCCGCCATCAGCCCTTGTGCCATTTGCTTTGGAGTGTGAGCGGCCAACCAAACCCGGGTTAAGAGTATTCGCATGAGTATTGACAAAAACGCCGGCGGCACCCGTCCCATTCGTGGTTGCTTCTAAAACGGTTCGGCTGTTGACAGCGTTTGAAATGGCGAATCGGCCTGCCGCTCCGTCTCCAGTTTGGGTAATATCAAATAAAGTCGGGGCAAGTATGATCCCGCTCAACGTAGTGGGAACGCTGGCGGCAAACGGCAGAAACAAGCGCCGCGAATTGAGCGCATAAGGCGAGGCGCACAATGGAATTCGTTGCGCCAGCTCTGTCCCGCCATCAATGGATATCCCCAGCCAATAGGGTCTGTCAAAGTCAAGGCTCAAAGGGCTGGGCATAGGGCGGGTGGGATCGCCCAGGAGCACAGTGAATATCCCTCGACTAAACACTACGCCGGGGGGATTTGGAATGGTTTCATGCCAGATGTCAGCACCTCCGGTAGCAGACGTATAAATTCTAAAGGTGACACCATGGTTGCCCGTCACCAGGACGCCACGATCTCTCAAGGTTCCTTGAAAATTCAGGCAAGTAGGAATCTGGGCCCAACTTGGTTGGCTGGTTACCATCAGCAACAGCATCCAGAGAAAAAATTTTGCTTTCATCGCACTCTCCAACACGTTATGGAAAAAGGTAAATCCATCGATGAGATTTGGCCTCTTGTCGAGATCACTTCTTACCGCTCATTTCTATTACAATCCAATTGTCACCACCCCACCATTGGCCACCAGCGTCACTTGCTTGGTGATCGTCAGCGTTTCGGGGTAGCTGCCGGTTTTGATTTTGAGCCGCGCGCCATCCCACGCAAAGTTGTTCGCCTCGCCAACGGTATTGAAGGGCTGAGTGGGCGTGCCCAGCTCAGTGCCGCCGTAAGCACGATCAATATGAATGGTGCCGCCGATTTCAAGCCACCTGCGAATGATTGGATAGGTCACGCTGAATCTGCCATAGATATTATTGTACTGATTGCGATTATTACACGCATAGACAAAACCACTAAAGGGAGGGCAACTTCCCAAAAGTTGACCCATAAGTCTGGCACCACTGTCAAAGATGCCCGAACCGCTAGATCCGCCTTCAGTGATGCCAGAGTCCTGGAGAGTATAATGGTATTGACTCGTCGGGGTATTCTGGCATGGACTGACCACACTCTCAACGTGTTGAATCGTTACCCGCTTCCACGAACCACCAGGATGGTGAATACCGGCAAAACTGGCGGGCGGGGCGGCAGTTGTCCATCCAGCCAAACCGGAGCCCCCGGGTAAATCGCCATTCAGGCGAATAAAGCTCATATCGTTCCCGCTAGCCGTGGAATTGGTTCCAAGCAGGGCGCCGCCATTCATGCGGGGCAAAGCGAAATAATTGGGAAGCGTTCCGTTACAGGCATCTCGATGCCAGAAAAAGACGACTTCCAGGGTGTTGGTTACCACCTGCGTGCTGATGCAATGATATGCCGTGAGAAAGTAAGGCATGGCGGTTTCGTCATCAAGATCGTTGAGGATCGTGCCGGTGCAAACATATCCCAGGCCGCCATCCGTATAATTCATCTGAACAGTGGCATCCCGCGCAATGGGATGGACCAACGGCTGGCCGAAGCATCTCACATCAACATGGCAGGGCAGGAGGGCAGCAGCGCCATTTTTGTCTTCGTTTGAACCGGCGGGATTTTTGTCGAAATGCAGAATCTCGGTTATTTTCAAACGGGGGGCATTGGTCCCGGACACTTCGATAAACGTCACCTCGCCAGGCAATGTCGCAGTCCAGAAATCGCCGTTACCATTTGGCCCTTTGCCGGTATAAGGACCATGCGCGACGACGCCTTGCACACCTTGGGCATACACCATAACCGCCGCCGGCCCCACCTCGAAATGGCTGAAGTGAATCCGCATGCCGAATGCGCCTGGTGAGCGAATCGCCATGGTCCACGCCGTTTTTCCCTCTGCCGAGGTGAGCCGCAATGCCGAGCGTTCGTCAAATGCAAGCGGAAATTTTCCGATCGATCTCACCAGGCCCACACGCGCTGGCCCAGGTTTGAGGTCGCGATATTTTTCAGCAGCCTCTTGATCTGCTTTAGCAATTTGCTTCGGCTCCAGGGCGCCCAGATCATGAATATTGCGGCCTTTCTGAAAAGCTCCGGGCAAGTTGAGGCTCATCGGTACGGGCTTCGCCTGACTTGAAACTTGAGTACTAACCTGAACTTGTGCAGGAGGGGCATCTTGTGCAATTGCCTGCTGCCAAATGCAAAGGGCAAAAATCATGGCCATCAATATGGCGGGCCTCCGCCACGGCATATGTTGAGGCCGCATTGCCATTTTTGCGTGGGCAGTCATGGCCAATATTTGTTGCTTGAGAATGCTCATGGTATACCTCCGAGGTTATTGCAACGTCACCAACACCAAAACCAGGCCTCTGCCGCTGGCCAGTGCCGTCATCGCCTTGCCGATGATCGCGCCCTGGGCTTTGGCATGATCTGTAACTTTCATCGCATGGCCGCGCGCGTCTGAAGTCGTGAGTAAATCGCCCGGTTCAATCGCGCCATGCGAGGCATCAACCAGGCAATACACGCGACCGGCAAGCGCAACGGGAGTGGAGCCATCCGCTGTCGAGCCGTGCTGTCCCATCAACATGCCGGTGGCAATGCCGCCGGCGCCGCTGATGATGCCGGCCACTTTGCGATCATAGGCCTGGCTGCAGACCACCAACTTGCCGGGATTTTGGGCGTCGATTGAAACCACCATGCCGGGCTGCATCGACGCCGGCGCGGCCTTGCTGCTTGCGGTCGCGGTGGAGTTGACTTCAAATTGTTCGGACAAATCCGAGCCGCCGGTAATCTGCAACACTCTGGTAACTGCCGTGCCATTATTATCAATGCGAAATGCATCTACACTGCTATTATTGCCAAAGCATTTGAGTATAGGGCCGCTTCCACTATTTCCAAGGACTAATGTTGCATCGGTCCCTCGCGCTTCGAACGCTCCGGCAATGCCGCTGCTGGTGCTGCTATTGATCGCGCGGATCGTTGCGCCCGGAATGCCAGTGCTGTTGTTGTTAGTGGCTTGAATCGCCGGGCCGGTGCCGCTATTGGAAGCGCGAACGCCGACGCCACTGCCGTTCGTGAAGCCGAAAACTCCCTGGCCAGTGCCCGAGCTATAACCGGCTACGCCGGTCCCGCCGCTGCTATAACCGGAAACCGCTTCACCGGTGCTGGTATGAAAAGCAATGATCGCGCTTTGACTCACAACAGAAGCCTCGGTTCTCACACCGTGGCCGCTTGCTCCCCGCACGTCCAGCCTGGCGACCGGAGATAGCGTCCCAATGCCGACGCTGCCATCTATCGGGAAAACATTGGAGGTGCTGGTATTTCCCCTTACGGCTTTGGCATTGAAACTGTAAGGCGAGGCGCACAACACGACGCGAGGCGTGAACTCGGCGCCGCCATCAATTGAGATTCCCAGCCAATACGCTCTGTCAAAGGTAAGATTCAAAGGAGCTGGCGGCGTGCGACTGGGATCGCCCAGAAGCGCGGTGAAGACGCCACGGCTAAATGCGACTCCGGGAATCGTCTCCGTCCAGATGGCAGTCCCTGGGGGGGTCGCCACAGTATAAATTCTAAAAGTGACACTATGGTTGCCCGTCACCAGGGTGCCGCTGGTATTGCGCAACGTTCCCTGGTAGCTCAAGCATTGAAATTGCGCCGAAGCAAAGTGATGAGCGCCCAACACCAACAACACGGCGATGAGACAAATTGTGCGTTTCATCTTGCGTTTCCTCCGTGAAAAGTTAAAGATTATCGCTGATTTTAAAGGGAGCTTATTATAGATCGACTAAAAGTTCAGCAACGCCGACCGCTCGCCCTTGTGGCGTCGTCACCAAAACACTGACGAGATAGCGGCCTCTTAACCAACGACAACTGAGATTAGATCTGAGTGGAACGATGTCGAGCATATAAGCGCCGGTTGATCTTACCTGCACGGCAACCAGATCCACATTGCAACCTCCCGCCGGCACGGTCTCCGTCGACAAAGTAAAATTAGATATCGTCAGCCCGGCAACCGGCCCGCTGGAAGAATTGACCGCCACGACCAACGCTGCCAAATCCGTATCGCCGGCATCTGCCAGCCGTTCGGCGCTGGCAATATCAACATGCACGCCGCTACTCGTGGCCGCGGTAGTTTGAACGGTGCCGTCTGGAAATTTAAAACCCCCCAAGAGGGATTGTATGACGCCGTCAACCGTCAGCCTTTCAGATGGCGTCGTGGTGCCGATACCAACGTTGCCGGCGTCGGTAAACGCGACTCGATGGGCGAGGTTATTCGTCGTCTTGAATCCCAGATATTGGCCGTTATTGGCATAAAAAATATGCCATTGAAAACTTCCCAATGGCGGCCCGCCGAGAAACATTCCCGGGCCTCCCACGAAACTGCCAGTGGTCACAAGATTTTGAGCGCCAAAGTTGGGGAAAATTTTCGTGCCGGAAATAGCCGCGCTGTTATTCACGTCATCATTAACAATCGTGTTGTTTGCAATTTTCGCCGAAGTCACGGCGTCATCGACAACCGATTTGGAATTGAAGGCGTAAGGCGAAGCCGTCAAGGGCGTGCGCGGGTTAAGCTCAGTTCCTGTTCCCACCGTGATGCCCAGCCAATAAGGCCGGTCAAACGGCAGCGCCAGGGCGGTGACACTGCCCAACACCACATTAAAGATCCCGCGCCGAACCGGCACATTATTTTGCGTCTCCGTCCACAGCGCCGCGCCGCCCGTCGCTGCGGTATAAATTCTAAACGTGAGATTTTGGTTGCCGTTAATGAGAGTTCCACCGGCATCCCGCAAGATTCCCTGATAATTCACGGTCATGGGAATTTGCCCCAGCGCCATGGCGGCCATCACGAGCAACGTCGCCAGAGTATGCTCAAAAAATTTTTTCATGCGTCACCTCGCTTGTTTGGTTGTCGCTTGCCCTCGTTGTGTTGAGAACAGTTTCTGCCCGATACAAAAATAATCATTGTTCGTTCGCGCCGCAATACCTCGTTTGAGGTATTTTATTCCGTTCAAACCACTTAGTAAACGGTTACCATCATTTATTAGCGTGTCACCCTGAGCGAAGTCGAAGGGTAATGGTTACTTGACCACTTCCATCCTCCTCACTTCGCTGAAGCCGTTTACTAACAAACGATAATGATATACGCCCGAAGGCAAATTAGCGGCGTCGAAGTTGGCAACGTGCTGGCCGGCAGCCAGATTCTCGTCCACCAGCACGGCGACTTCCTGGCCAAGCGAGTTGAAAATTTTCAGCGTTGTCCAGCCGGCTTCTTTCAGCTCGAAGGCGATGGTGGTGGCGGGGTTAAAAGGGTTCGGAAAATTCTGGCGCAGGGCATAATTCTCCGAGAGCGGGGAGCTCAATGGCGCGCTCTCCGTGGCCGGCTTCAAAGTGCCGGAGCCGGCGCCGCCGGCGGCGACGATCTTGCCGTCGAGCTGTAACGCCATCGCATGCGCCTCGGCATCAACCGTGGTGAAGGCCGTGAAAACCAGGCCGTCGCCGTCAAAAGTATTATCGAGACTGCCGTTCGTATTGTAGCGCGCCAAAGCGAAACGAAATCCGTTGTTGTACCCCAGCCCGGCGGCAACGATTCGACCGTTGGTTTGCACGGCAACTTCATAGGCCGCGTCAAAAAGGCTCGGGACGAAATTGGTGAGCACTCTGCCGTCGCCGTCGAAAGTGGCGTCCAAGCTGCCGTTGGTATTATAACGCGCCAGCGCAAATTGCTCATATCCGCTGATTTTCGCGGAGCCGCCCACGACAATCTTGCCGTCGCCCGGCTGGATGGTCACATCATAAATTTTTTCATCCGGGCTGCTCGAAAAATCGGTGGTGACTTTGCCATCGCCGTCAAAAGTGAGGTCGAGACTGCCGTTGGTATTGTAACGCGCCAGCGCGAATTGCGGGTTGACGCCAACAGAAATATGTCCGGCCGCCACAATTTCGCCGTTCTTTTGCAGCGTCAGCGCCCAGGCAACCTCGCCTGTGCTGGAAGAGAAATTGGTGAGAACCTTGCCGTCGCCGTCGAAAGTCCCATCCAGGCTGCCATTGGTATTGTAACGCGCCAGAGCAAACACGACACCGGCGCCGCTCATGACAGCATACCCGGTCGCGACGAGCTTGCCATCCGGCTGGATAGCGAGGCCGTAGACCTCCTCCGGCGATGATCCGGTCGAGAAATTGGTCAGCACTTTGCCGTCAAGATCAAACGTCGCGTCCAGGCTGCCATTGGTGTTATAGCGCGCCAAAACCCAATCACCGAGCCGGCCGTGACGATCTTGCCGTCTTTTTGGATAGCGACCGCTTCGACTATTTCATACGAGCTGCTCGAAAAATCGGTGATGACTCGGCCGTCGCCATCAAAGGTGTTGTCGAGACTGCCATTGGTGTTGTAGCGCGCCACGGCAAACTGATAATTCAAGCCAAACTGCGCCGTCGCAACGCTGCTGCTGATGGCCGCCATCAACATGGCCAGGCCCATGTTTCGTCTTTTCATTGCCTTTTCTCCGTGGAAACGAGTTCGGTTAAACCGGAGCTGGTCGCGCCCGAGTCCGGCTCATGCCTCTGCAAGAAAACACTTTGCCGCGACAAAGGAAATACCTCGTTTGAGGTATATTGGCAGGTTCGATTGACGGGGAGACGAGGTGACGGGGAGAAGGGGTGAAGGGGAACTTGGAGAAAGGGAGAAAAGAAGTGACCGGCATTCTTCCATTCTCCCCTTTCTCCTTGGCTGTTTTTACAAGAGATGCTCCTTCAACGCTTTCGCCACGGCCTCGCTGCGGCAGTGTACGTGCAGCTTGGCGTAGAGATTTTTCATGTGGGTGGCAATCGTGAACGGGCTAAGAAAAAGCGCCTCGGCAATTTGCTTTTGATGCTTGCCGGCGACCAGCAAATTGAGAATTTCCTTCTCGCGCGCGGTGAGCGCATATTCCGCGTGCGGCGCCACCAGCCGGGTAAACAGCGCTAGCACTTTTTTCGCGATGGACGCATTCATGGGCGCGCCGCCGTTGCGCACTTCTCGAATCGCTTCCAGAATTTTGTCCGTCGAACCCCCTTTCAAAAGATAACCCGAAGCCCCGGCGCAGAGCGATTCAAAAACGTTCGCGTCGTCTTCGTAAATGGTGAGCATGAGAATTTGCGTTGCCGGCGAAATGGCGCGAATATGGCGCACGCCTTCGATGCCGCTCATGCCGGGCAGGCCGATATCCATCAAAATCACCTGTGGCGGCGATTCCTTTTGCAGCGCGGTGATGGCGTCTTCGCATATGACAAAGCTCAATGAGCACATCATCTCCGGGTCGCTATCAATGACTTCCACCAGCGTCGCGCGCATTTCCTCGTTATCCTCGACGACCCAGACGTCGAGGTATTTGTGGTCGGGTTTGGGCATAAAAATCAGCTCGTTGGGTGACTGGAGTTTGGGATTGTTGGATTATTAGCTCTTGATCTTTTCTCTTTCCCCAATAAACAACATTTCCCCGACTAACGCCATACCTCGTTTGAGGTATTTTGGGGGGCTGCCATGCCGGCTAAAAGGCCCTTGCAGGATGATGTTCCTTTTCCAACCCAGCACAGCGCTTCGCCGCAATGTCATGCTGGAAGCATCTTGTTCATAACCAGCACGGCTCGACTGAGCTCGCCGAAGTCCGTGCTGATGACAAACAAGTTCCCTGCGGGATGACATTGCTTGTGGAGTCTGTCATGCTGGAAGCATCTTGTTTGGAATTCAGCGCCGTGCTGATGACAAACAAGTTCCCTTCGGGATGACATTGCTTGTGGAGTCTGTCATGCTGGAAAGCATCTTGTTTGGAATTCAGCGCCGTGCTGATGACAAACAAGTTCCCTGCGGGATGACATTGCTTGTGGAGTCTGTCATGCTGGAAGCATCTTGTTTGGAATTCAGCGTCGTGCTTGATGACAAACAAGTTCCCTGCGGGATGACATTGCTTTTCAGATCCAGCACTTCACTAGCAGCTCACCGACAATCTCACCGTCGTCCCCCGCTCCGGCCGACTCTCAATCTCGAACCAGCCATTCAACTCCTCGGCGCGGACCTGCATGCTCTTCAAGCCGTTGCCGTGATCAAAAAAAGTTTTGCTTTCTTCCGCGTTCGGCATTATATTGATACCGGAGACCCGAGCATGAGCAGTGAGCGTCCGGCGCCGAAACAATATGAGACCTGGCTCAAACAACTGGTGCAGCAACGCTTCGAGCAGGCCAGCTTCAAAGTCGAAAAAGAGCTTGCTGTCGGCGGGTTGCCGCTGCGCATCGATATGATCGCCCGCGATGAAGCCGCGGCAGATTTTTCGGCGTTGCCCGAAATTTTTCGCCACTTTCGGCGCTATAACGTAATCGAGCTAAAATCCGAGGCCGATGATTTAACCGCGGCAGACCTGCTCAAGTTGCACGCGTATGGTTGGCTCTACATGGAGTCAAATCGCATCTATACGATTCGCGAGGTCACGCTGACGGCACTGGTGCACCACTTGACGCCCGCGGTTTTGAACGTTCTGCCCGCGCTCGGCTATGTCCCGCTGGAAAAGGGTATTTACTACCAATTCCCTTCAGCAATGGAATCGCGCCTGATTTGCTTCGGCGATTTGCCGGATGAGCGGACCCCGGAAGAATTGCGGGCGTTTTCGAGTCCGGCGCGCCGGCGCCCCATTATCATGTCCGAATTGGAGCGCGGCAAATCAACGCTGCTGCTGGAAGCGATTTTTGAACTTTACCAAAGCGAGGTGTATAAAATCATGGCTCTGAAACAAGAAACCATTCAACGCTGTGTCGAGGCCGTGGGCCGGGAAAAATTTCTTGCTGTTTTTAACAAGCAAGATCACCTGGCGGCATTGAGCAAAGAAGATCATTTGGCGGCTCTGAGCAAAGAAAAAGAAGGCGTATTGCAATATTTTCTTGCCGAGCTAGGGCCCGATGAATTTCAACGACTGATTGCCAAAATCAGCCGTAATAAATCCGAAAGCCATTAGCTTTGAGAGCTTTGATTAAAAAAGATGTTTTGGCGGCCTTTGGCAAAAAAGAGCGCTTGCAATATTTTTTTGACAAATATCCAGAAGAGGCCACGCAATATCTCATTGACGAATACGGGCGCGACCAACTTCTCCAGGTGATTGGCCAGATTAGGCGCAAGCAAACCGAAAGCCACTGACGCTGGTGGGTTGTGGTGATAAAACGCCGCGGTGAAGTTTTGGACAAGTGCGAAGTCGGACTTGCGCTTCAACACTTTTCAAAATTTCAAGCGACCGCGAGCGCAAGTCCGACTTCACTTGCAATTCACAGTGAAAGTTACCCTCGTCCCACGCTCTGGCCCGCTATTGATCTCCAGTTGACCATCCAACTCCCCGGCGCGGGCGCGCATGCTCTTCAACCCGTTGCCATTTCCAACCTTCTCTTCACCAAAACCTTTGCCATTATCCGCCACCTGCAATTGCAACGTCCCATTCATTCTCGTCAGCGCGATCTCCACTTTGGTGGCTTCGGCATGCTTGACGACGTTGTGCAGCAGTTCCTTGTAGATCAAAAACAGATTGCGGCGAAACTCCATTTTCAGCGACTGCGGCAATTCGTCTTGAGGAACAGCGAGCGTGTACGCAATGCCTTTCTGGCCGAGCAGTTCTTCCGCCGCCTCTTTCATGTGCAGCAGCAGATCGCCAAATTTGTCGCGCTGCGGATCGATGGCCCAGACGATCTCCTTCAAATTGCGGCTGAGTTTCTGCGCGGTTTCATGCACGCGCGCGAGGCGGCGATCGGCCAAACTATCCATGACGCTTTCCTTTTGCAGCAACTCCGCGGTGAGCGCGATGCTGCTCAAGCTGCTGCCCACGTCGTCGTGCAGATCGCGGGCGATGCGCAGGCGCATGCGCTCGATTTCCAATTTTTTCGACAGGCGGTATTTGTGCAAAGCTTCCAAAAGGCCGGCGATAATCGCCAGGATCAGCAGTCGAAACCACCAGGTTTGCCGGAAGGGCGGCGTGATGATGATTTTGACTGAAGTTCCTTCTTCATTCCACACGCCGTCGTTGTTGGAGCCTTTGACGCGGAAAGTATATTGGCCCGGCGGGACGTGCGTGTAATTCGCTTCGTGCTTATTGTCCGATTGCACCCAGTCACGATCCAATCCTTCCAGTTTATAGGCATAGCGATTCCGGCTCGTATTGGTGAAATCCAAAGCCGAAAACGCAAAAGAGAAAAAGTTTTCATCATGGGGCAAACGAATCACTTTGATTTCCGCAATAGACGTATCTAAACGAAAGGGCGTATTGAATTTTCTAAATTCGGTCAGACGGATCATCGGCGCCGTGGGATTGGTGTGCGCCACTTCAGGGTAGAAACGGTAGATGCCATTCGCGCCGCCCCAATAAATTTCACCCCGCCTGGCGGGGCTTTTGATCAATGCCCCGCGAACATAAGAAGCATTGATAACGCCGTCTGCCGCGCTCAAATTCGTAAATTGTTTTCCGGACGGCGCGCTTTCATCAAAGATCGACAGGCCGCCATTCGTCAGCAGCCAGAGCTTGCCGGTATCGTCGCCGATTATTCTCAAAAAACTATGGTTAGCCAAACCATCCTTCTCATAATAGTGGGCCACGAAGCGTTCCTGCTGAGGATCGAATTTGTGCAGCCCATAACGCGTGCCGCACCAAAGCATGCCGTTTTTATCTTCGTAAAGCGCTTGAACCGTGTTATAGGCCGAATCAAAACCGAACTCGCGTTTTTCATTTGGCCTGACGCGATAGCGGATAAATTGTCTACTGTCAATGTCAAGCTTGCACAATCCATAATCTCGCCCCCAAATTGTGCCGCGATGATCCTCAAAAAAATCTACGCCACCCCAAAAAGGGTTATCGTTCTGAGCTGCCTTGATGCGAGTAAATTGGTTCGTCAGGCGGTCAAAATGATACAGCGTTCCAAATATTGAAACCCATAAGTTATCGTGCCGATCTTCAAAAAGCGCGACATCCCCTTTGAACTTGGAAATGACTTCGGCGCTGGAATCAGGGTTGAAACGATAAAATCTTTCCGCTTGTCGATCGAATTTATTGATATCGCCGGCGAACGTTGCAACCCAAAGCGCGCCCTCACGATCCTCCAAAATCGCTCCGATTCGATCATGGCTTAAACTATACGGATTAACCGGATCGTGCAAATAGCGGGTGAAGCTTTTCTTCTCCGATTCAAATTTATTCAATCCCCCCAGCGTTCCAAACCAGATCACCCCGGAGCGATCTTCATACATTGGATAAACGGTGTTATGGCTCAACGTGCGCGGATTTTGCGGGTCGTGTTTGAAATGAACAAATTCTTCCGTTTTCGGATCAAAGCGATTCAGGCCACCTTCACGAATGGCGATCCACAGCAGGCCTTTGGAATCTTCAAAAAACAACATGATGTCATGATCGCTCAAGCTATTGGCATTCTCCGGTTCATGCACGTAATGCGTAAATTTTTGCAGTTTGAGATTGATTTTAAAAACGCCGCTGCCGCGGGTGCCGATCCATAAATTATGCGCCCGGTCTTCATAAATCGCCCACGGGGCAAAGCTGCCATCCCAATCATTTTGGCCGGACGAAAATCGAAAGTGTTCAAAAGAATTCGTGTGCTGATCGAACCGGCTCAAAACGCCGTTGCCGATCCAAAGCTTTCCTGCCGCATCCCGAAAGATGGTGCAAACGTGGTTATTCAAAAGACTATTCGGATTTTTGGGATCATGCTGGTAACGAATAAATCCGTCGATTTGAGGATCGTATCGGCAGAGCCCGCCGCCTTGGGTGGCAAACCACAGAGTGCCGGCCTGGTCTTTCATGCCATACCAGACCTCCGAATTGCTCAAGCTCTGGGGTTTTTTCGAGTCAGGAAGGTATCGCCTGCATGTTCCTGTTTTCGGATCAAATCGGTTCAGTCCATGTTGCGTACCAACCCACAAACTTCCTGAATCGTCTTCAACGATACACCAAACCGCGTTGGTGCTCAAGCTGTTGGGATTTTGGGGGTCGTGGTTATAGCGGGTAAATTTGCCCCGACTTTCATTCGATTTTATTAAAGGAGAGTCGGGGCGATCAAACTTATAAAGGCCGCCGAAAGGCGATTGCACCCCATCCCAGCTTCCCAGCCAAAGTATTCCAGGCTGCCGGCGGGATTCAACGATCGTTCGGATAATGCGCGCATTCAAGCCATTTAAGTCATGCGGGTTCGGCAAATAGCGTTTAAAAGTTTCCGAAGCACGAACAAATTCGTTGAGGCCATTGCTGGTGCCAATCCAAAGCGTGGAGGATTGATCTTCAAAAATGGCCCAGATGATGTTGTTTGAAATGGTCGTTGAATCGGCAGGATCATGCTTGTAAACCTTGAAACTGTAGCCATCATATCTTGCCAACCCGTCTTTGGTTCCAAACCACATAAAACCGCGGCTGTCCTGCAAAATGCACATCACTCGATTGTGCGGCAGGCCGTGCTCGATGGTGAGCTGCTCGAATTTGAAATTTTGACTCAGCGGGGCATTATGATTTTGGGCAAAAAGCGGCGCGGCGAGGAGCAGAAACAGACCCGCGCCCCGCGAAAGCGGCGTTGGAAAAGTGCGAAGCATTTTTGTATCCTCCGTTTACACAGATGCAAAAATCATTGCTGCCGAGAAGGACACCGACAACCAAAGGAAAGAATCTTCGAAAAAAACAGGCGATTTTCAGTTCCGGCTAAAAATCGTCGTAGCGCTTTCTCATACTATATACAGACGCCAAAAAGGTGGGATTTTCCCGCAAATTGTAAAAAAAGCGATTCACTCAGACGGCAAAAATCCCCGCAGTATTCTTTTCAAATACACGCCGATCATCGCTTTGCGATATTGCGGCGAGAACGCGACATGATCGAATTCCAGAAATCCTCGTGCTTGACTCCCCCAGTCTTTTGAATACGTTGCTCTGCAGCGTCCAGCAGACGGCGAAATTTTGGTGTATGCGCCAGGACGAGACGTTCAAGTTCATCTTCATCCAGGGCGGAAATCAATACAGCGACAGGACGGCCATTTTTCGTGACAATCACAGGCCCTTCTTCACATTCTTCCAAATAGATATTGAAATTCATTTTTACTCTGGCGGCGGTTGCAATTTTCATAGCTTAAACTCCTCTCCACCAATGAACAAGCGATTGCCTGATTTAATTCCAATGGCTAAAATGCGAACTTGGTGATTGATCGCATCTGTCCGATAGAACACGCGAAAACGATTGTCAGAGCCAAACCGCAACTCCCACGCTGTGCCAAACACCGAAGGTTGTTGCAACGGTTTGCGATTCCGTGTTTCAACCTCAGGCGCATAACTTAGCTGCTCTTTAATAGTTCGCCGAATCAGAAAATAATACTTACGGTCAATCATGGCAAGATGCTGATCTATCTCCGGATCATAAATGAGTTCAAAGAGCGGTTTTTGTGCCATGAACTTCCATCCTCATAATTCTGCGTGATAGCCACTATGTCGGCAAAAACCCCCGCAGCATCCGTTTCAAATACACCCCGATCATCGCCTTGCGATATTGCGGCGAGAACGCGACGTTGCGATACGGCGTCACGCGGCTCATAATGTCTTCACTGACGTTATCGATCAAATCTTCAGTCAGTTGATCGCCAGCGAGACCATCCGTGATCTCATCAAACAGCAGCGGCGTGGTCGCAACGCCGGTGAGCGCAATGCGCAAATGCTCGATCGTGCGCTCATTCAAATCAATCGCGACGGCCGCGCCCAGCACCGGAAAATCCATTGAGTCGCGTACGCGCAATTTCATGTAATTGGCGCGCAGTGTTTGCGCCTGGCTCGGAATGACCACATGCGTCAAGATTTCTTCCGGCAATTTCACGTTGCGCGTGATGCCGTCATGTGTAAAAAATTTCGCCGAAGGAACTTCACGCTTGCCCTCCGGCCCGTGCAACACAAACGTCGCGCCGAGCGCCATAAACACCGGCGCGAGATCGCCGGAGTACGTAGCGTAACAAATTTTTTCCTGCGGCACCACTAGACAAACATTGCCGTCGGCTTTGAGACAATAATCTTTGGAATCCCGCCAGAACAAAGTTTGATTGAAATAAAAACAGCGCGTGTCCAACATGATGTTGCCGCCGACCGTGCCGGACTCGCGAATGAGCGGCGTTGCAATGGCAGCCGCAGCGGCAGGAAGCACCGGCAGTCGCTCGCGCAAAATCCTGCTATTCTCCACATCAATGAGCCTCGCCATCGCCCCGATTTTTGCCGGTGAGATTTCGTAAAGCTCTTTGATGCCGGAAAGGCTAATCACGTTCGCGCGCGGATTCAAACGGCTCTTGTAATTCGGCAGCAAATCCGTGCCGCCGGAGACGAAATCAAAATCGCCGTTGCAGGAATCGGCCAGTGTGATCGCCTCGGCGAGGGTTTGCGGTTGATGATATTGAAATGCGGGAAGAATCATGATTGCCTGAATGTATGTTAAGTCCATCGCAGCGCTGGTCAAGGCCGGGATTTTAATTGCAGCAGCTCCTCTTCGGAAAGATTGGTATAGCGCTTGATTTTTTCCAGCGGTTCGTTGCCGGCAAGCATGGATTGGGCAACTTCGATCTTCCCTTCGATCTTCCCTTTGCTCTCGCCCTTGATCTCGCCCTTGATCTCGCCTTCGATCCTGGCCGACTCCAACATGCCTTTTTCGCTCATTTTGTTCATTAAAAATTTCTCGTACGCTTTGCGCTCGGCCTCCGGCATCTTCAACAAATCGAGCCGCTCCCGCGCTTTCTGAATGTTCCTGGATTTAAATTCATCCTTGATCTCCGAATTTTTGAAAAAATAAATCCACTCGTCCAAATCACTCTTGACCACGTCGCGAAACCGTTCCAATTCGATCAGATAGTATTCCGGAAAGACATTGCCCTCGCGGCTCTGCGGCGCGCCCACGAGCGCTTCCCTGCGATGGCGCTTCAGCTCCAGGCGGCTGTGGTCGTTCAAGCCGTGAAATTCGGTCCGGCCATGATAAACGTAATCTGTTTCTCCCTCTCCCAGCAGGAAATACAAAATGCCGATGGAGATGATCTTGCGGACCTGGGCGTAGCTTTCCCCCAACTGCACGTGGCCGACGATCAATTTGGAAGAGCCATACAGTCCCGCAAGGCGGGATTCCAGGTAATGCACTTCCCGATTGTTTTGGACTTCGACGACGACGATCTCTTTGTTCTCGTCTTCCACCACCAGATCGACGCGATTGAATTTGTCCGTTGGATATTCCTGATTGCTTTCGCTTTCCAAAACGGACAGCACTTTGAGGTCTTGTTTCAACAGGACGCTCAGAAAACCTTCCAGAATATCGTGGTTGGCTTTGTTGCGCAACATGTTTTTGACCGCCCAATCGAAACTGACCAACGTTCTCTCTTTTGCGGTTGTCATGGGTTTGGCGCCATAAAGTATGTTAAAGTTGTTGTTTTGGCCCTGCCTGGTTTTGAACTTGTGCGAATCATAAGCACCCTAGTCCTTTTGCGCAATCAAAAAGTTGATTAGCTCTAATACCTCGGGATGCTCCGGCGTTGGATCGTAAGAAATGACCTGCACGCCAAAATCTTCACGCAACCGGCGCGCTTCGACCGAACCGGCAGCTTCCGCAGGCAGAAAAATATAATCCGGATACGAACGATGTTTCAAAGACTCTCGCAACTCCTCCAACAACAATCTGAGCTCCGGATCGGCAAAGGAAAAACCCAACATCAGTATGACTTGCGTCAGAAAAATCGCCGACATAACCAGGCGATATCCCGGCTGCTGATAAATTAATTGCCGATAGTCGCGCTCGGACAAAACGATGCTATCCGGGTCATCTATCGCGCCGTGAATCTTAAATATAACCGGGCGCTCACCGTTCGCACGATCGCCCTGCAAATACCTTTGGACGGAAACCGCGTCCTGCCAGGTTAACGCCTTAATCGAGCGTTTGTATTCTTCCGCATAAGCATCTTCCAGCAAACGATCGTAATTAGTCGTTAAGATCACAGACGGGCGCAAACGAAATAGCGCCTTGTGAATTTCTGTTGGACGCACATTGTGGGGATCGAACTTCTCTTCAAGAATACTCCGGTATTCATCCCGCGGAAGGCTATACCGCAATGCTTCCGCAGCCATTAAAACCTGTCCTCGCAGAATGAGCTGTTCCACTTCCTGTCCCTCGACCTGGCTCATGTGATGAGTAGCCACGGCCCGATCTTTCATCTGTTTGAGCAGCTCATTCCAATTGGGGAATACGTCGGCAGCCTGGCGAGAAAGGCCGGCGCCCACAAGAGGCATCAGATTCCCGTTCCTGGCGGCTTCGATCAGTCTGGGCGGAACTTCGTTTGGATCGAATGGCATGATATTATCCTTTATTGATTTGGTCTTGCATGGTTTTAAGCTTGATACGAACCATGAGCATCGTCAATCACTGAATGCCCTGCTCCTAAAGGAAGCCACTACAAACAAAAAATTACACCATCACCGCACGCGGCTGAACCTTCCGCGCCACGCGCTTTTCCTGCTGCATCATCCGCCAGATTTTATCCGCCGTCATCGGCAGGCTGCGCATGCGAACGCCGGTGGCGTCGTAAATCGCGTTCGCCACTGCCGGCAGAATCGGCAGCAAAGGTCCTTCACCGGCTTCCTTTGCGCCGAACGGGCCTTCGGGATCATTGCTCTCGACGATGATCACCTCGACCTCCGGCATTTGCATCGGCGTCAGCGTGCGATAATCGAGAAAATTCGGGCCGAGAATATTGCCGCGATTGTACGGCATCTCTTCCATCAACGCCTGACCGAGGCCCATGTGAATGCAGCCTTCGATCTGTCCCTGCACCGCCAGCGGATTCAGCGCCCTACCACAATCATGCGCCGCCCACACTTTCTCCACGCGCGGCTCGCAGGTATCGAGATCGACCGTCACTTCCGCGATGTAACATTGAAAACTGTACGTCGGCGAAAGTCCGGCGCGCGCGCCTTTGAATTTTCCGCCGATCGGCGGCGGGCCCATGTAAATGCCTTTCGAAATCAACGCGCCGTTTCCGGCCAGCGCTTTTTCGAGCGCCTGCATAAACGTCACGCGCACGCGTGGATCAGGCGTGTAAATCAATTCTTCATTTTGCAAAATAAAACTTTCTGCCGGATAGCCGGTTAGCTTTTGCGCCGCATTCACGAGGTCTTCGCGAATTTTCAACGCCGCCTGGCGCGCCGCATTGCCGGCCATGAACGTGACGCGGCTCGAATACGAGCCGAGATCAATCGGGTCGGCGTCGGAATCCGTCGAGAAAATTCGAATACGATCCAAATTCACGCCGAGCGGTTCGGCGACGCATTGCGCCAGCATCGTGTCGCTGCCCTGTCCGATTTCCGCGGCCATGCAGTGTACGGTGACGCCGCCGTCCATGTCGATTTTCAAATGCACCGTCGATTGCGGCAGCTCGTTGAAGTGAATGCGATGCGCGCTGCCGCTGATATAAAATCCGCACGCCACGCCGATGCCGCGACCAGGCGGGAGCCTACGGCCGTCGGGCTTGCGAAATTTTTTGTCCCATCCCGAAGCCGCCCGCGCGCGTTCGATGCACTCTTTCGTGCCGTTGCTGGTGATGCGAAAGTCGTTGATCGTTTTCGAATTTGGTGGCAACAAATTTTGCAAACGAAAATCGCACGGATCAATTTTCGCCGCTTCGCAAAGCTCATCAATGATCACTTCCATTGCGAAACGCGAATTGACCGCGCCGTGGCCGCGCATCGCGCCGGAGGGCGGCTTGTTGGTATAAACCCGTTTGCCGCTGTAGCGCATGTTCGGAATGATGTACGGCCCCATGCTCAACACACCGTTGTAATACGTCGAGACCACGCCGAAGCTGCCCCACGCGCCGCCGTCGATGCGCGCCTTCAGATCGAGAAAAGTCACTTTGCCGTTGGCATCCATGCCCATGGCGATTTTCGTTTTGGTGGGATGCCGGCCGTGATTCGTGATAAAAACTTCTTCGCGATCAAAAAGAATTTTCACCGGGCGCCGGCATTTGCGTGAGAGCAGCGCCGCGATCATTTCATGCGGGAAGGGGTCGCTTTTGCCGCCGAATGCGCCGCCGACCATCGGGCGAATGACGCGAATGCGGTGCATCGGCATTTCCAAAACTTGCGCGAGCGCGCGGTGCAGATAATGCGGCACCTGCTGCGGCGTCCACAGCGTCATGCGATCATCCGCGTCGTAATGCGCAATCACCGCGTGCGGCTCGGTGAAGCCGTGCGTGACGCCTTCAAATTCAAAGTCCGCTTCACGCACATGCGTGCTGGTCGCGCGCGCCGCGTCGACGTCGCCAAAGTTTTGATCGACTTCTTTATGAATGTTCGTGCCGTTGACCGTGTCGGGATGAATCGGTTCCGCCGCCGGTTTCAAGCTATCTTCGATTTTGCGATATTCCGGCAACTCGTCGTATTCGACATCGATTAGCGCGAGCGCCTTCAGCGCAATTTCCTCGTCATCCGCGGCAATGGCGGCAACACAATCGCCGATGTAAATAACTTTATCGACCGCGAGCGCGGTTTCATCTTCGCTGATTGGCAACACCCCGAAAGTGTTCGGGGCTTCTTTGCCGATGACAACGGCATGCACGCCGGGCAAGGCTTCGGCTTTGCTCGTGTCGAGCTTTGCGAGGCGCGCATGTGCAACCGGACTGCGCAAAATTTTGCCCACGAGCATGCCGGGCATTTTAATGTCGTCGGTGTAAATGCCTTCGCCGGTGGTCTTTTTGAGGCCGTCGATAAGCGGAATCGGTTTGCCGATGATATTGGCGGGTTGGGTGGTTTGCATATAATCACTCTTTGTAGGAAAAAATTTGAATCCTTTTAAATCAATATTCGTCGATCAATATCTCACTTCGGTCTTACGACCATCGAAATCCAACTCTACCTTCGGGCGTAAATCCAAAAGCGGGCCACGTCCTATCAAAACAGACCGATTCGGATTGATTTGGACGAATGGGCTGTTCATCCAATTCAGAACACAGAGAACGTTCTTATCTAAACGGCGAACGACTCCCGATAAATGTGTCAGAGCAATCTCGAGACGCTTCGCAACAAACTGGTATGAATGGCTCAAATGCGCAGCACTTCTGCGCGGGTCGTGTGGATTGATCGTGGTAACTTGAGCAGATGCTAACATGGAGTAATCAGCATAGATTTCCCAAGCGCCCGTGTCAAAATCCGCTTCGATTAAACGTGATCCTGCATTTCCCGATATAGTAACGGCAATCGCCGGATAAAAATCGTTCGCGGCCAGAACAGTCGGATGCCACGCGCCCGCAGGTTCTTCAATTGCCAATATCAACGGATTGAAAAAAACAAAAGGGTACTTTCCAAATTTTTGACAAAGCTTCAAAAACTCGCCATCATTTGGATAAGTATCCATCGATTCTCCAAAGGCAGCAATATTTCCATCGACGACCATCATCCATGCCGCTCGCAGCGCCCGAAATTTCTCGCGAAGCCATTCTGTATTTTCATTCTCAGCCTTATCGAGAAATTTAAACTTTTCATCTTCCGCGAGCGCTTCATAAGCGGCAACCGAAATATTTTGGCCAATGAACTGAAGTGTTGCTGCGTTCAAAGGAGCAATGTTCATTCTGCCGAAATCAGGAATCAAAGTAAGCAGGCGCTGCCTTTCAACAGGGTTAAGCTGGCGAATTTGAGCGGCTAATTGTTCGACATGGGTTGTCATAGATTTCACATTTTAAAAGAATTTGCCTTCATTTAAAATTCGATCTCTGAAATAACCTTTTGCGATTTTCAGATCGGTCAGATTGAAACATCGATGCGCCTGCAAAAGGCAATCCGCCAGAACACGAAAATAGTCGTAAGCGGGAATGCCTTCGTAGCAAAGATCAATAATTTTACTTCTCCGATGTTCACGTGTTTGCCGTAATCCCTTCCCGCGCCGCCGCTTCAATTGCATCCACAATTTTAATATAACCCGTGCAGCGGCACAGATTGCCGGAGATCGCCTGCTCGATTTCGTCGCGCGTCGGTTTTTTATGCTCGTTCAAAAAGGCTTTGGCCGTCATAATAAAACCCTGTGTGCAGAAGCCGCACTGCGAGCCGCCGTGCTCCGCGAACGCGCGCTGCAACGGGTGCAGCAAACCGTCGCATTTCAGGCCTTCGATCGTCGTGATCTCATGGCCGACTGCTTCCAACGCCATCGTGAGACACGAGAGTTTGGCACGACCGTCGATATGCACCGTGCAACAGCCGCACGTGCCCATGTCGCAGCCGCGCTTGGTGCCGGTGAGATTCAGCGTCTCGCGAACGACGTCGAGCAGAACGTCATAAGGTCGAATGGCGACTTCATAGTTGGAACCGTTAACGTGAAACGTGACAAGTTTTTTGTTTGGCATAATGATCAGCAAATTAAATGGCTTGGTTCATATACGATTCGCACGCTCCTCGCGGATTTGCCGGATGTCCTCAGCCGAATCAAACTGGCCTTCAATGCTTTCCGCAATGACATCCAATTCTGCCAGCAGGGCATCGGCTACGGTCTCTCGTTTCTGTCGCGCCGATTCCATATCTAATGGCTGAAGCGTCTTTAGCAGCCCGCTTAGTTGCTCACTAAGGTAGGTCACCAATTTGAGTTGTTCAGGCGGAGGCAGTTGCGCCGCCAATCGTTCCACTTGCTCAAAAGTCACTGTGTTTGAAATCATTGTTAACCTCTGTCTATAGCAAATCTTCATTCAATTCAGGCTCATAAAACCGGCGGCGTCTTTTTCGTTTTGCAGCGCCGTTTGCAATTTGCGGCGGCAGCTTTCACTGCAGGCAATAACGACGACGTCAAAACCGGCTTTTTTTACCGGCGAGTCTTTTTTGGTGACGTAAGCCGGCACAGTTTTGTCTATCGAGGGAATGGGCAGCGGGATAAAAGTGCCTTCCTGTCCGCTGAGATCGAGCACCGGCAACATGTGGAGGCCGACGGAAAACGTTCTGTCGTTGATATCGGCATCGCACCACGCGCAGACGAGATATTTATTCATAGCTGTTGTTTGGTTATGGCATGGGTTTCGTTCAGGCCCAATAACTTTTTTAGACTTCGGACCTTTGACCTCGGACTTATTGCACCGGCACTTCGCCGATTCCAACGGCGCGACAGAGGGCATTGAATCCGGCAATGTCGCTGTGCAGGATGGCAAGCTCGCGCAAGCGCGCCGACGCTTGCGCGTCAAAACCGTGGCGTGAAAAGAACCAGATTCGTTTCCCCGCGCTCAATCCCGCAAGGCGGGACCAGCCATCCAGCTTCGACAATTTCTCCAAAAATTTCTCCACCTCATTTAACCGCACGGGCGTCCGGCGATACTTCACTTCGATCAACCAGGCCTCTTCGCCCTCGGCGAGAAGATCAAACTCAACGGCTTCGCCTTCGATGATGAGGCCGGTGCGATGCTCCACTTTTTTGAATCGCGGCAACTTCAGATTGCCTGCTGCCTGATTGAAGATGGCAGCGGCCTCGATCTCCTGGCCGGCAAAGCTGGTGAGCAGATGGCGCGTATAAAGCTCCGCGGCCTCGTCTAAAAGCCGCGCCGCCGAACCGAGACGTTTACGCCAATTGCCGTGCTGGGTTTGCAGAAAAGAAGCCAGCGGCTGGCCCATGATATCGGTTTGATATTCCCGTTCGATATAGGCCGCCAGTATCGGATCGGTGATGTTGTAGTAATAAGCGCCGGTCTGCCGCGCAATGAGATCGGCCTCTTCCAGATTATTCAACACGCGGCGCACCTGTTCCGGCGGCACGTTCAACTCCGCGGCAATCTCATCGATGCGAATCTCCTGTTTGGCGACGGCCAGTTGATAAAGGCATTGCAGGCCGATTTTGTCGCCGTTGATCTTGTCGGCAAACACTTTAAAATGGCCGTCCCAGAAGCGGCGGATTTTCCCGTTGCGATCGGTCGTTTCAAAAGTGTATAACGCCTCGATCTTTTCGGTCGTGGACAAATCCTTGTCCTTGAGGCCGACGCTGTTGAACAAGCACCAAATATAATATGGATTGCCGCCGGTCAGCAGATGAATTTGCGCCGCCGCTTCCTCCGTCAGTTTGGCTTTTTTTCTGGCGCCGAGCTTGTAAGCATATTCCATGCTGGGCGGCTGATCAAAAGGATCCAGATAATATGGCCCAAAACGGCGCGCCAGCAAGCCGGTCATCACCGTCTCGACGATCAGGCTGACCGCCGAGCCGGAAACCACCATCGGGCACCAACGCGCTTCCGCCGGCTTTTGAAACCACTCCGTGATATTGCGAAATTTTCCGTAGCGCTCGTCGTAAATTGCCGTCAAAACCTGAAACTCATCGATCATCACGATACCGGCCTCGCCGCGCTGCCAGGTCATGGAATGGGCGAAGTCAATGGCGTGATCGAAGGCGCCTTCAATGTCACCGGTCTCCAGAGCCTCGAGATGGCCGAGAAATTCTTTTTCTAACAATGGATCGCCGAGTGCCGCAAAAAAGTGTTTTCTCTCCGAGGTCAAACGCGGGAGTTGGGGCGGCGTAGAAAATTTCCCACTTTTAAAAGTGCCATACTGCAGGGCAAAAGTTAAAAAAAGCTTGGAGATAAATCTTTCCAGCGTCAGTTGCGTCCTTCCCGGTTTTTCCTGATCCTCCGCGAAGCTGACAAAAAACGGCACGACTTTCTTTTGCTGCGTAAACAATTGCCGGTAGAACTCCAGCATCAAAGCGGTCTTGCCCATGCCTTTGCGGGCAATGATGACATAGCTCGGCGCCAGGCGTTGCGTGGCCTGATCCGCAAGGTCCCAAAGAAATTCCAACTCCTGCCTGCGGTTGGTAAATTCCTCGACGCCGACGAATTCCTCAATCGGAGCCACTGTGTCAACAAAATCATTGTTTGTCATTTTTGATGCGCTCTTTGTAGAAATGCGGTTGTTCTACGATTTCGCTAAATCGGCTCGCAGCCACTGGCCGATTTCAGCCGCCACACTTTTGCCGACGCCCGATAATTTTTGCAAACCGCTTTCGCCATTGCGCCGATAAATTTCTGCAATGCTCTCCGCACATTCATCGACGGCCCACGCGGCTTTGCGATACGCCCAGATGCGGTACGTGTCGGCCTGCGCCAATTCCAAATCGTAAGTTTTCAGAAAAAGTTTTTCGGCGACTTGTTTGTTGATTGCCAGCGGGCCGGGCATGATGTAACGCGGCATGCGATCTTTTAAACCGTGACGTTCGCACAGCTCGCGGACCAGCACTCCCAGCTTCGCGCTGTACGCACGCGGTGGGCTATAATTCGGCGCGTTATTTTCTTTCCAATTATACAAGCTTCGAAAACTTTGCTCCAGTTCCGGATGCAATTGCTGCGCGGCTTCAATTGTGCGCTGCGCCGTCACGCCGTCCATCGTCAATCCGCCTGCGAGCACGAAGGAGCCGCCGTGATCTTTCGTCGCGGCTACGACTTCTTCGAGAGGCACGCGATCATCGCCGGCGAACGGAATAATCGGCATCACCGTTGTGCCGACTAAAATTCCGGCTTGAGCCAATTCCGCCATCGCCTGCAATCGCCGTTGGAGTCCGGGGCTACGCGGCTCAAAGGCGTGTTTTAGTTTTGAATCTAAATTGCTCAAACTGAAAACGACGCCAACCCACGCGCGTTTATTCATTTCAATCACCAAATCGAGATCGCGTGTCACCAGTGGTGAACGCTCGACGATAAACAAAGGAAACGCCAGATCGCGAACGACTTTCAGCATTTCACGCGAGAGGCGATAGCGATCTTCAGCCGGTTGCTGCCAATCGCCGCAGGCAATCACTTCGGGCGTCAAGCGCGCGAGTTCTTTTTGCAGCAGCTCGACCGCGTTGACTTTGACTTGAATCAGGGTATCGAAACTTTCGGGATCACGTCGACCGAGATAACGACCGCCGCGCAGATAGCAGAACTCACAGCCGCTGCGGCAGCCGACATAAGGATGCGCGCTGTATTTGGTCCAAAACCACGGTCCGTCGCCGTAGCGATGCACGTTGACTAATTTGCGGGAACGATATTCTTGAAATTTCAGTTGCATCTTTTTCAAACCCGTCGATTAGTCTAAGCGATCAACACGATCAAAAAAAAGAGGGCA
>Ga0247727_10003388_pt1 | contig 35242 bp, 35 predicted proteins | sample WisWelCaveWW1625_FD_202498 | JGI IMG/M metagenome (GOLD analysis project Ga0247727, IMG submission 202498) | Biofilm microbial communities from Wishing Well Cave, Virginia, United States - WW16-25 | ecosystem: Environmental > Aquatic > Deep subsurface > Groundwater > Cave microbial mat | place...
ACACTTGGCTCATCATCGTCGCCGTGCAGGCCACACTCAATCACGTCAACATTCGGTTCGACGTGCCGATCTTGAACCAACTCGTCGTCCTGCCGCGCTTTCATCATTGGCACCATGCGATGAAGCCGGCGGACAAGAACTTCGCCGTACACTTCCCTTGGATCGACCGGCTGTTCGGCACCTATCACATGCCCAAAGGGGAGTGGCCATTGGAAACCGGCATCGAAAACGACCGTCTCCCGGCCGAGTTCTCGAGGCAGCTGATTTGGCCGTTTCGACGCCACTACCATTGAGGAGCTGCGGCTAGAATCCCAGGGTTGAAAGCGGCACATCCTCGGGAACCCGCATCCCCTTTTCCGTCGCCTCAACAAGACCAAGAGATTTCATCAGTTTAATTGTCAGAAACCCAAAATCATACTCTGAATCGCTGTGGCTCAATCGCAGCAAGCTGGGATAGTGATGGTGGTTGTTCTGCAGGCATGCGCTGAATGTCGCTGTAACCGGAAGCCACTCACCGATGTTCATCGCATTGTCGTTCTCGTCATGATAGCGCCGGTAGCCGAATTCGCGCGTGTGGGTCCAATAATTCTGCACCATGTTGACCCATAGCGCGAAGATCCTGAGTCCGATCCACAAGGCGGCCGCGAATTTCATGTCGCCGACAATGTACCACAACAATGTAAAATTGAAGATTTGCGATGCCACGAAGAACAAGTTGCTGGAGCAAAGCAGAAAAGCGCGCGACTTCAGAATGTCGTCCTTCGCTAGGTTTTCGGTGCGGGGATAGGGGAACAGGCAATGATAAAGAGTTTTCCAGAAACCATCCTCTCCGAGTTTGCTGGGGTCGCCGTCATGATCCGAATACTTATGGTGAAGGCGGTGGCAATTGACCCATTCGATCGGGCTGACATAGACCCCAAAACTATTGTTGGCGATGGCCACCGACTTGATAAACCAAGGTTTGAAATTGAGTGATCGGTGCGCGATACCCAAGTGGAGTATGCCGGCGAGATAAACACCTGCAAGGAACCAGAAAAGGATAAAATAGACGGCGCCGATTGCCAGAGCACCCAACGGTCCGATGTTTTCCGGAGCAAAGAATACGCAGGCCAAGCCATAGAGTGTAATAATGAAATAGCCAATGATGCTGTATATCTTCATTCTGGTGCTCCGTGAATTGCAGCTGATGTCCCATGACACGAAGATGTACAAGAGCAGGCCATGCTTGACAAATGGCGTCCCTGCTCAAGCAGTCAGTGCGGCAATCAGTGACGAGGAAACCGAGGAAAGGCTGCCCCGTGTTGAAGCTTCGCCGTCACGGTAGACCGCTTTGGGTCGATCTGTGCCCTGCCGAGCCCGTGCCGTCCCCGTCTCTATGACGCCCGGCCACGGACGTAGACGATGCCGTCACCGCAGGTGACACGCCACGTGGTGGCCGGGCGCGACCTCGCGCAGCAGCGGCGGCTCGGTCTTGCAGCGCGCTTCGGCATAGGGGCAGCGGGTGTGGAAGTGGCAGCCGGGCGGCGGCTTGAGCGGGCTCGGCACGTCGCCCTGCACCACGCGCTTGGTGCGGCGGATCTTCGGATCGGGCACCGGCACCGCCGCCAGCAGTGCCTCGGTGTAGGGATGCAGGGGCCGCGTGAACAGGGTCGCCTTGTCGGTGTGCTCGACGATGCGGCCCAGATACATCACGGCGATGCGGTGGGAAATGTGTTCCACCACGGCCAGGTTGTGCGAGATGAACAGGTAGGACAGCTTCAGCTCGCGCTGCAGGTCCATCAGCAGGTTGATCACCTGCGCCTGAATCGAGACGTCGAGCGCGGACACCGGCTCGTCGCCGATGATCAGCCTGGGGTTGAGGGACAGCGCGCGCGCGACGCCGATGCGCTGGCGCTGGCCGCCCGAGAACTGGTGGGGGTAGTTGTCCATCTGCGCCCGGCGCAGACCGACCCGCTCGAACAAAGCCGCGACGTGGTCGCGCCGGTCGCCGCGCGAGACGTTGCCGTGCAGCTTCATCGGTTCGCCGACGATGTCGCCGGCGCGCATGCGCGGGTTGAGCGAGGAGAACGGGTCCTGGAAGATGATCTGCATCTGCTGGCGGTAGGGACGCAGCGCGCGTTTGCCGAGCGTGGTGATGTCGCGGCCCTCGAGCAGGATGGTGCCGGCGGTCGGCTCGATCAGCCGCAGCACGGCGCGGCCGACCGTGGTCTTGCCGCAGCCGGACTCGCCGACCAGCCCGAGCGTCTCGCCGACGCCGATCGCAAAGCTCACGTCGTCGACGGCGTACACATGCCCCACGGTCCGCCGCAGCAGGCCCTTGCGCACGGGGAAGTGCTTCTTGAGGCCGTCGACCTGCAGCACGGGCACCGCGGGCTCAGCCATCGATGGCCCCTGCGAGCTTGTCTGAATGCCAGCAGGCCGCCCAATGCTGCGGCCGCTTCTCCGCGTAGGGTGGATACTGGGCGCGGCAGGCGTCGTCGGCGAAGGCGCACCTGGGGGCAAACGCGCAGCCCGGCGGCAAATTGGTGAGCGCCGGCACCATGCCGGGGATCTCCTGCAGCCGCTCGACCGCCTTCGTTTCACCGCGCATCAGGGCGAGGCGCGGGATGGAGGTCATGAGGCCGCGGGTGTAGGGGTGCAGCGGCGCCGCAAACAGCTCGCCGACCGTGGCCTCCTCGACCTTGCGCCCGGCGTACATCACGATCACGCGCTCCGCCGTCTCGGCGACGACGCCGAGATCGTGCGTGATCAGGATCACGGCGGTGCCGAGCTCGCGCTGCAGCTTGGCGACCAGCTCGAGGATCTGCGCCTGGATGGTGACGTCGAGCGCCGAGGTCGGCTCGTCCGCGATCAGCACCTTCGGGTTGCAGGCGAGCGCCATGGCGATCATCGCCCGCTGGCGCATGCCGCCGGACAGCTGGTGGGGGTATTCCTTGACGCGCTGCCTGGGCTCGGGGATGCCGACCAGCTGCAGGATCTCGATCGCCCGCTCCAGGGCCGCGGCGCGCGACAGGTTCTGGTGCAGCACCAGCGACTCGCCGATCTGCCGGCCGATGGTCATCACCGGGTTGAGCGACGTCATCGGCTCCTGGAAGACCATGGAGATCTGATTGCCGCGGATCGAGCGCATGGTGGCGGCATCCAGGCCGAGCAGGTCGACCCCGTCGAGCTTGACCGAGCCGCCGACGATGCGGCCCGGCGGATCGGCCACCAGGCGCATGAGGGAGAGCGCGGTGACGCTCTTGCCGCAACCGGACTCGCCGACGATCGCCAGCGTCTCGCCGCGCCCGAGCGAGAAGGAGATCCCGTCGACGGCGCGGATCAGGCCGGTGCGGGTATAGAAATAGGTCTGCAGGTTGTCGACCTCGAGCACGCGCTCGCTCGCATCCCTTGCTTGCTCCTCGATGTGTGCGGTCAGGGCCAAGGGTGCCGATTTCAGACGCGCTGGCGCGGGTCGAGGATGTCGCGGATGGCATCGCCCAGCAGGTTGGTGCCGAACACGACGGCGCTGATGGCGAGGCCGGGGAAGATGACCAGATAGGGGGCCGTGCGCACGTACTCGGCGGCCGACTCCGACAGCATGCGGCCCCAGGACGGATGCGGCTCCGGCACGCCCAGCCCGAGGAACGCAAGCGCCGACTCGACCAGGATGGCGGAGCCGAACTGGGCGGTGGCCAGCACGATCAGCGGCGCCAGCGTGTTGGGGAGCACGTGCTGGAGGGCGATGCGCGGCTCGCTCATGCCGACCGCGCGCGCCGCCTCCACGAACGGCATCTCCCGCAGCGACAGCGTGTTGGAGCGGATGATGCGCGCCACGTTGGGCACCAGCGGGATGGCGATGGCGATGATGGTGTTGCCGAGCGAGGGGCCGAGGGAGGCCGCCATCACCAGCGCCATCACCAGCAGCGGCAGCGACTGCATGATGTCCATCAGGCGCTGCACCAGCAGGTCGAACCAGCCGCCGAAGAAGCCCGACATCAGGCCGATCACCATGCCGATCAGGCAGCCGAGCGTGGTGGCGCCCAGGCCGACGGCGAGCGAGATGCGCGAGCCGTAGACGATGCGGCTCCACACGTCGCGGCCCATGAAGTCGGCGCCAAGCACGTGCGCGCTGCCGGGCGGGGCGAGCGAGGTGCGCGCGTTGGTCGAGAACGGGTCGTAGGTGGTGAGCGCATCGGCGAAGATGGCGGTCGCCACGAACATGATCATGATCAGCGCGCCGACGGCCCCGAGCGGGTAGCGGCGGGCGAAGAACACGACCGAGCCCAGCCGGCTGGAAACGTTGGCTCCCGCCCGGCTCAGCTCGGCATCGTGATCGATCAGCGCCAAAGCTCAAGCCTCATACTTGATGCGCGGGTCCAACGCCACGTACAGCATGTCGACGATGAAGTTCGTGACCACCACCACGACGGCGATGAACATCACCAGGTTCTGCACGATCGGGTAGTCGCGCCAGCGGATGGCCTCGACCAGGAAGCGCGCCACGCCCGGGATGTTGAACACGGTCTCGGTGACGATCAGGCCGCCGATCAGGAAGGCGGCCTCGATGCCGATGATGGTCACGACCGGGAGCACGGCGTTGCGCAGCGCGTGGTTGTAGTTGACGGCGGGGTCGGTGGCGCCCTTGGCGCGCGCGGTGCGGATGTAGTCCTGGCGCAGCACCTCGAGCATGGAGGAGCGGGTCAGCCGCATCACCAGCGCCGAGCTGCGGAAGCCGACGGCGGCGGCCGGGATGCTCAACAGGGCGATATCCTCCCAGATGTTGCCGGTCGAGCTCTTGTAGATCGGGATCCAGCCGAACCAGTGCACGAACGCCATCAAGATCAGCAGCCCGAGCCAGAACGACGGCAGCGACAGGCCGCTCAGACTTATCACCCGCAGCACATAGTCGAGCGCCGTGTTCTGGCGCACGGCGCTGATCACCCCGAGCGGCACGCCGAACAGCACGGAGAAGACCAGCGCCAGCACCGCCAGCTTGGCGGTGACGGGTATGCGCGGCAGGATCTCGTCGATCGCCGGCTTCTCCGACACGTAGGCGTAGCCCAGATCGCCACGGGCGAGGTCGCTGATCCAACGGATGTACTGTGTGACGATCGGCTGGTCGAGGCCGAGCTCGCGCTCGATCTTTTTCTTGGCCGCCGGGTTAACGAAGCCCGCAGAGTCGAAGATGATGTCGGTGATGTTGCCGGGCACCAGGCGAAGCATGACGAAGATCAGGATCGACATCCCGATCAGCGTCACGACCATCAGGAGCAGTCGCCGGACGATGTAGGCTCCCACTCTCGACCCTCCCTATCGCCGATGCGTCCGCGCCCGCCCTACTTGTCCAGCCACACGTCCTCGTAGCGCCAGTTGTTGTAGATGCTGTTGTGGTGGAGCACGAAACCCTTGACGTGCGGCTGCCAGCAGGTGGCCATGTGCTGGTAGGAGATGATCGGCCGGGCCAGGTCCTCGGCCAGCTTCCTCTCGATCTCCCAGACGATCTTCTTGCGCACGTCGACGTTGATCTCCTGCGACTGCTTGTCGATCAACGCGTCCACGTCCTTGTTGCAGTATTTCGTCAGATTGCGTTCCGAGTTGCAGCTGTAGTTCTCGTAGAGGTTGACGTCGGGATCGTCGACGCCGACGCCGGTGAGGTTCAGGCCGACCGCGTACTCGCCGCGCGTCACCTTGGCGTGCCAGATGCTGGTGTCGACCACCTCCAGCTCGCCGTCGATGTGGATCTTCTTGAGCTGGTCGATGAGGATCACGGCCGGGTCGCGATAGACGGCGATATTGCGCGTCGAGATCTTCACCTTGAGCGGCTTTGCCTCGCTGTAGCCGAGCCCTTCCATGATCTTGCGCGCCTCGGCCCGGCTCTTGTCCACGTCGGCTGAATAGCCGGGAAGCGTCTGAATGACGTCCTTCGGCATGCCCCATCTGCCTTCGGGCGGGGACAACATGACGCCGCTGATGCTGTCCTTGCCGCTGCTCAGGATGTCGATGAAGGCCTGGCGATCGAGAGCGAGCGCCAGGGCTTTGCGGATATTCGGATCATTGAACGGCGCAGACTTGGGATTGATGATCAGATTGTTGGAGACGTAGGTCGGCGCCAGGTCGCACACCGCCTTCGGCGCCTGGGAGGTGACGTCCTTGAGCAGGGGGATCGTCACGTCGGTTGCAAACGTCATGTCGAACTCGCCCGCCACGAAGGCGAGGATGCGGGTGGAGCGGTTCTCGATCACCTTCCACTCGATGCCGTCGAGATGGGGCTTGCCCTTCTTCCAATAGTCCGGATTGCGCACGAACTTCACCGAGTCGCCGCGCTTGAACTCCACGAACTTGAAGGGCCCGGTGCCTATGGGATTGGTGCGCATGTCCTTGGTCGAGACGTGGCAGGGATAGACCGGGGTGTAGCCCGAGGCGAACAGCGACACGAACGAGGGCTGCGGCCGGTTGAGGTTGAACGTGACCTCTTGGTCGCCGTTGACCGTGACCTCCTTGAGGTTTTGCCACCAGATCGCGCGCGGGTTCTTACGGAAGTCGTCGGGGTCCTTGGCGGTCAGCTTGTTCCAGGTGCACTGCACGTCCTTGGCGGTGAACGGTTTGCCGTCGTGCCACTTGACGCCCTGGCGCAGCTTGAAGGTGAGCTTGGTGTTGCTCGCGTCCCAGGCCCAGCTCTCGGCGAGGTCGGGCACGATGGTCTCCGGCGAGTTGAGCTTCTTGCCCTGGTCGAAGATCACGAGGTTGTTGAAGATGCTCATGAACGGCTGCACGGTCGAGATCGTCGCCTCCTCGTGGATGGAGGCGCTGGGCAGGTTGTCGCGATGGTAGATGCGCAGCGTGCCGCCCTGCTTCTGCGCCAGCGCCGGGACCGCGCCGAGCACAACGGGGGCCGCAAGCGACAGAGCGGCGACGAAGGCGAGCCTCGAGCGCATGGCATTCCTCCCAATCGTCTGCCGCAGTTACCGGAACACGCGGCAGCTTTGTTGTTCTTGGGAGCAACGCTAGACGCGGTTGCCATCATGAGCAAGCCCCATGGATTGTCATCCCGGAATTCGCGTCAGCGAATATCCGGGACCCAGCCGGGCGCGAAACCTGGGTCCCGGGTCGTCGCTGCGCGACGCCCGGGATGACAATGGGCACTCACTCCTTGCGCAGGCTGCCGCCGCCGTCCACCAGCAGCGCGACGCCGGTGATGAAGTTCGCCTCGTCGGACGCCAGGAACAGCGCCGCGTTGGCCACGTCCCAGGCGGTGCCCATGCGCCGGCGCAGGGGCACGCGGGCATCGCGCGCGGCAGCCACCTCGGCGCGCGGCTTGCCCCACGTACGGGCCCGGGTATCCACCGCCATCGGCGTATCCATCAGCCCGGGCAGGATGGCGTTGGCGCGCACGCCGAATTCCGCATTCTGGAAGGCGATCTGCTCGGTGTAGGCGACCATGCCGGCCTTGGTCGTCTTGTAGGCGACGGTCGGGTAGTTGGCCGACAGGGCCGCGACCGAGGAGATGTTGATGATTGCCCCCGTGCGCTGCTCGCGCATGATCGGCAGCACGTGCTTGCACGCCATGACGACGCCGCGGAGGTTGATGGCCGAGACCCGGTCGAAAGCCTCTTCCGTGATCTCCAGCGGCGAGGCGTCGCCGCCGGCCAGGCTGACGCCCACGTTGTTGTGCAGGATGTCGATGCGGCCCCACAGCCGCATGGCCTCGGCGACGGCAGCCTGCAGGGTTGCTTCCTTGGTGACGTCGGCGGCGAAGGCGATGCACGTGCCGCCCTCCTTCGCCACGGCCGCCGCCGTTTCCTCGGCGGACGCGAGGTTGTTGTCGACGGCCAGCACCTTGGCGCCCTCGCGCGCGAACACCAGCGCCGTGGCGCGGCCGTTGCCCATGCCTTGGCCCGGCCCCTGCCCGGCGCCGACGATGATGGCAGTCTTGTCAGCCAGGCGCATGCTGGGTCTCCTTTGTTTCCCCCTCTCCCCATCTCTTCCGATGGGGAGAGGGTCGGGGTGAGGGGCAGCCAAGGGCGCCGGAGCGAGCCTCTGCCCCTCACCCTAACCCTCTCCCCGTAAGGACGGGGAGAGGGAATGCGCGCGCTTCACGATCAAGGCATCCACCACCGACACGCCCTCGCCCTGCGCGTGCACGACGACGGGGTTGAGGTCGATCTCGGCGATCTGATCGGCGTGGTCGGCCGCGAACTGGGCCAGCCGCACCATGAGCTGAACGAGCGCGTCGATGTCGGCGGCGGGTGCGCCGCGGTGGGCGTCGAGCAGGCGCACACCCTTCAGGCGGCCCAGCATCTCGCGGGCCTCGCGCACGCCGAGCGGCACCGGCGACAGGGCAACGTCCTTCAGGATTTCCACGTCGACGCCGCCCAATCCGACCATCAGCAGCGGACCAAACGTAGCATCGCGCTTGACGCCGAGGATCACCTCGCGTCCGGGCGCGGCCATCGGCTGCACCAGCACGCCGAGGATGCGCGCGCCGGGCGCGTGGCGGCGCGCGCCGGCCAGCAATCGATCGCAGGCCGCGCGAATGTCGGCGGGGGCTGAAAGGGCGAGCGCCACCGCGCCGGCCTCCGTTTTGTGCAGGATGTCGGGCGACTGCACCTTCAGCGCCACCGGGCCGCCGATCGCCGCTGCCGCGTCGACGGCCGCGGCTGCCGAAGCCGCCAGCGTCCCGGCCGGATTGGTGCCGATGCCGTATCTGGCCAGAACGGGCCGGGCCTCCCACTCGCATAGAACCGCACCCGCCGCGGCAAGCGCCGCCTGCGCCGCCGCCCTGTCCGGCGCGACGGCGGAGCGCACCTCGATCGGGCGCAGGAAGCGCTCGCGCAGGGCCCGGTAGTCGGCCATGGCCCCGACCGTGCGCGCGCAGTTGGGGATGCTGGTGTAGAGGGGATAGCCGGCCTCGCTCAGGATTTCGATCGATCGCTGCGCCGGCAGCGTGTAGCTCCACAGCAGGATCGGTTTGGCCGTGTCGGCCGCGAGGCGCGCGAGCCGCTCGCGCTGGCGCTCGATGTTGACCGGCGAGCGGGCCGTCATGACGACGATGACGGCGTCGACCAGCGGCGAGGGCGTGACCAGCTCGATCAGGCCGGCGTAGCCGAGCTTGAAAACCGCCTGTGCCGTGGCGTCGACGGGATTCTGCGAGGTGCCGTAGCTCGGCAGGTGCGCGTCGATATTGCGGCGCGTCTCGGCGTCGAGCTCGGGCACCTCCAGTCCGGCTGCCGCGCAGGCGTCCGCCATCCAGCCGCCCCCGCCGCCCGAGGCCGTGCAGATGCCGACGCGCTTGCCTTGCGGCAGGCGCGAGCCCCACGCGAGAAACCCTTGCGCGATATCGATCATCTCGCCGATATCGCGACCCTCGATGACGCCGTAGCGCAGGAACATCGCCTGGTAGGCGGCGTAGGCGCCGGCCAGCGCCGCCGTGTGTGAGGCCGCTGCCCTGATGCCGGCGTCGGACTGGCCGATCTTGTTGACGATGATGGGCTTGCCGGCCCTCAGCGCCTTGTCGGCGACGCGGCGGAAGGTGTCGGCGTTCTTGACGTCCTCCAGCAGCAGCAAGAGCGCGTCGGTCTTGCCCTCGTCGAGGATCCAGTCGGCGACATCGAGCGTCTCCAGGCACGCCTCGTTGCCCGTAGTCACGACGTAGCGGCACGCCAGCTCCTTGGCGCGGGCGTGGTCGAAGAACGCAAAGCCGATGCCGCCGCTCTGGGCGATGACGGCGAGCTCACCGCGTGCGCGCCCCGCCGGCCGCAGGGGACGTGCGCTCGCCTCCACCGCGGGGCTGAAGGTCGGGCACAGCGCGGCGGCCGTATTGGCGAAGCCCTCCGAGTTGGGCCCCATCAAGGTCATATCGTAGCGCTGCGCGATGGCGCGGATCTCGGCCTGCATCCGCGTGCCGGTGTCGCCCGGCGTCTCCGCGAAACCGGAGCTCAGCACGACTGCGGCGCGTACGCCGGCCCGGCCGCAGCGCTCCAGCTCCTCCGCCACGTGCTCGGCGGGGATGATGATGACGGCGAGGTCGGCGGGTTGCGGCAGCTCGGCGACGGAGGGGTAGGCCTTCAGACCCATGACCTCGGCGTGGCTGCGGCTGACCGGATAGAGATTGCCGGCGAACGGGTGCGCCTTCATGACGCTCAGGATGCGGCCGCGCAGGCCCTCGGGCTCGGGCGAGGCCCCGATCAGCGCGACCGTGCGCGGCCAGAGCATGGCGCCGATGTCAGGCATGGAGGAGGCTCCGCGGAGGGTGGGACTTAGTGTGATGATCGAGAAGTCCGCACCATCGCACTGGGCTAGGTTGAGGAGCGGGCTTCTCGATCTGAATCACACTAGCATCATGACTCTGCTAGTGTCCTTCAGATCGCGAAATTCGTTCCGAGCCCGCCGCACACTGAGACGAATTTCGCGATCAGGACACTAGCCGGCGAGCGACAGCTTGCGGTCGCTGCTGCCCGCTGACAAGAGCGCATCGATCAGGCGGTGTACCGCGAGCGCCTCCGCGCCCGACACGCGTGGCGCCCGACCGGCGTCGATGGCGTCGAGGAAGTCGCGCCACACGCCCAGGTGATAGTCGTGCGGGAAGGCCATCGGGTCGGCGCCCGTGCCGCCTGCCGACGCATCGGGCGCGATCTCCTCGCGGCGGCCGTCGTGCCAGGCGACGCCGAGCGCCGTGCCGGCCAGGGCGGCCGTGCCCTTCGTGCCGACCAGCTCGATGCGCTCCGGCCCGCCGGGATACGCGGTGGTGGTGGCATCGATGATGCCGATGGCGCCGCTGCAATAGCGCACGGCGGCGCACACGATATCCTCCGTTTCCATGCGATGCACCGGGGTGGTGCGCGCGTAGCCGCACACCTCGACGATGGGACCGGCGAGGTTCAGCATCAGGTCGAGCGTGTGGATGCCCTGGGTGAGCAGCACGCCGCCGCCGTCGCGTGCCCTGGTGCCCCGCCCCGGCTCGTCGTAGTAGCTCTGCGGGCGCCACAGGCGGATGCTGGTCGAGCAGCTGACGATGTCGCCGAGTCCGTCCGCGCGCAGGATGGCGGCCAGCCGCTCCGCCGCCGGCTTGAAGCGGTGCTGCAGCACCACGCCGAGCGTGACGCCGGCATCGCGGCAGGCGGCGACCAGCTGCTCGGCCCGCGCGATCGAGACATCGAGCGGCTTCTCGAGCAGGACGTGCTTACCGGCCGCGGCCAGCCGGCTCGCGATCTCCAGGTGCGTGTTGGGCGGCGTGAGCACGGCGGCCACCGTGATTGTGCGGTCGTCCAGAATTGGGCCGAGGGCATCCGTGAGCGGAAACGCGAAGCGCGCAGCGAATGCCTGCCGCCGCGCCGCGCTCGGGCTCATGGCGTGGACCACCTCGATGCGATCGTGGAGGTCGAGCAGGCTTTTGGCGTGCGGCGTTACCGCCATGCCGAGGCCGATGACGGCGATGCGATGCCGGGCCATCTAGCGCATCCCCCACCAGCCGATGATCCCGCCCTGGATCAGCAGCACGCCCAGCCAGTGCCCGCCGTCGATCAGGGTCAGCACCTGACGGGCGCCGTGGAACGCGTAGTTCACCACCATGGTGGTGATGACGAAGCCGAACCACAGGAAGGCCCCCGAGATCAGCCCGTTGCGCAGCGTCGACGGCAGGCCGCCGCGCTCCAGGTGCAGGAGCACGCCGGCCAGCATCCACGCCATCACCAGCTGGGCGGCGAAGGCCAACAGGTAGAGGCCGAGCCCGCCGCGGTCCCTCGACATCTTCTCCGGCGACATGCCGACAGCCTCCATCCACTGCTTGGAGAAGGCGTTGTACCAGACGCCGCCGAATACGAAGCTGGCAATGGCCGCGGCGATCACGGCGAGATAGTTCAGGCCGCCGACACTCATGAACCACGTCCCTCTCTTGCTTCGGCGCCCCGGACAGTTTTCGGGTCGCCCGCGCGCTCGTGCGCGCCTAGTTGTTTCCGCTATAGCCAATCGTGTCCGAAAGGAAAACGCATGTCGATCCGCTTCGTCGCTCTGGATACCGAGCTGGTGCGCCGGCTGCAGGCCGGCGGCCCGGACGCCAACGGGCAGACGCCGGAGCGGCAGATCTCGCCCGGCGACGGCGTCCCCTGCCGCCATTGCCTCGAGCCGGTGGCAAGGGGCGAGCCGTTCCTGATCCTGGCGCACCGCCCGTTTCCGGCGCCGCAGCCCTACGCCGAGCAGGGGCCGATCTTCCTGCATGCCGAGCCGTGCGTGCCGCACGAGGCGGGTGCCGACATCCCGAAGATGCTGGCGAGCCCGCGCTATATCGTGCGCGGCTACGGGGCCAACGATCGCATCGTCTACGGCTCGGGGCAGATCGTCGCAACGCCCGAGATCCCGTTCGCGGCAGCGAGCCTGTTCGAGGACCCGCGCATCGCCTACCTGCATGTCCGCTCGGCCAGCAACAACTGCTACCAGTGCCGCATCGACCGAGGGTGAATGCGTTCCCTCTCCCCATGCTTCTACAGCATGGGGAGAGGGTTAGGGTGAGGGGCAGACGCTTGCTCCGACGTTTGTGGCTGCCCCTCACCCCGACCCTCTCGTCATGGCGAAGCCATGCTCCGCATGGACGTAAAGCACGGGGAGAGGGAGAATTACGCCAGCCGCCACACGGCGGTGCGCTTGATCTCGGCGTCCTCCAGCTCGCGTGTGACCGGCACGGCATACTCGGCGACCTGGCGAAAGCGATCCGCGGGGAAATAGCTGCGGCGGGGGTCGCCGACCAGCACGTCCGCGCCTTGCGCCCGGGCGACTGACACAAAGGCCAGCACGCGTTCGGCCAGCGGCCGCTCGTAGAACAGGTCGCCGACCAGCAAGACATCACAGGGAGGCGGCGACGCTGCCAGCAGATCCGCGACTGTCGTCTCGACGGCGACTGCGTTGGCCGCGGCGTTGAGGCCGACGGCGGCCAGGGCCAGCGCATCGATGTCGGCGGCCAGCGCGTGCGCCGCACCGGCCCGCATGGCCGCGATCGCCGTCAGGCCGGAACCCGCGCCCAGATCGAGCACGCGCCGGTCCGCGACCAGGCCCGGGTTGTCCAGCAGGTAGCGCGCCAGCGCCTGTCCGCCGGCCCAGGCGAACGCCCAGTAGGGCGGCGGCACGTTCATGGCGCCCAGCTGCTCCTCGGTCTTTTGCCAGATCGGCAGCGACTCCTCGGCCAGGTGCAGCTCGATCTCCGGCACCAGCGGCACCGGCAGCAGCTTGGTGTTGGCGCGGATGAAATCGAGGGGGCGCTTCATGGGTCCATGGACGGCAAACATGAGCTGTCATCCCGGGGCTTGTCCCCGGGACCCAGCGATCGGCACATGCCGAAGGCGGATGTTCAAGACGACGATGCCGCTCGGCGATTGCCAAACCGTGGATCCCGGCGACAAGCGCCGGGATGACACCTGGAGTGCGTCGGGCGATAGTTCATACAAGAAACGCGCCGAACCTGCACGAGTCGAACCGGAGTGTCCTATGACCTCAGCCGATATCCCCGCCGATGGGCGCATAACCACGCAGCGGCTCGACCGCGTGTTCGCCATCGGCATCGACCGGCCCAAGAAGCTCAACGGCTTCTCGCCCAAGATGCTGGTCGAGCTGGCCGAGGCCTTCACCGCCTTCGAGCGCGACGCAGACGCCTGGGTCGGGCTGCTGTTCGCGGAAGGGGCTAATTTCACCGCCGGGCTGGAGCTCGACAAGGTGGCGCCCTTCATGAAGGAGCGCGGTTCGATCACGCCCGCCGGCATGGTCGACCCGCTCTCGCTGCGGCCGCCGATCCGCACCAAGCCGCTGGTGTGCGCGGTGCAAGGCATCTGCTTCACGCTGGGCATCGAGCTGATGCTGGCGGCCGACATGGTCGTCGCCGCCGACGACTGCCGCTTCGCCCAGATCGAGGTCAAGCGCGGCATCATGCCGGCCGGCGGCGCCACCATCCGCTTCGTGGAGCGCGCCGGCTGGGGCAACGCGCAACGCTACCTGCTCACCGGCGACGAGTTCGGCTCAGCCGAGGCCCTGCGGCTCGGCTTCGTGCAGGAGGTGGTGCCGGCCGGCACGCAGAAGGCACGCGCGCTGGAGCTGGCGCGGACCATCGCCGAGCAGGCGCCGCTGGCGGTGCGCGCCTCGCTGCTGTCCTCGCGCCTCGCCGCCGATCACGGCCCCCACGCCGCCATCCGCGAGTTCAACGCCCAGCAGTCAGCGCTGATGGCAACCGAGGATGCGGCCGAAGGCGTGCGCTCATTCGTCGAGCGTCGCGCCGGGCGGTGAGGCGCGCGCAGCCTGGCGCAGATGACGATGTTCCCGGCGCGTGGTCATTCCGCTCCCGCAACGGTCCCCTGCACCCGCGGACTTGCCATCGCGCCCGGCCGCCCCTAGCGTCCGCGTGCTCACAATGAGGGGCGATCGGTCGCACCAGGGCGGCGGCGCCAAATCGAACGGGGAAACGCCGTGCCTGCCAGCATAGATGCCGCCGTCAACGTCGATGATCTGCGCAAGCTCGCCAAGCGCCGGCTGCCGAAGATCGCGTTCGACTTCATCGAGGGGGGCCTGGAGGACGAGCACGGCCTCGGCCGCAGCGAGGACGCGTTCCGGCAGTTTCCGCTGGTACCGCGCTATTGCGTCGATGTCTCCGTCCGCGACCAGAGCACGACGCTGTTCGGGCGCACCTATGCGAGCCCGCTCGGCATCGCCCCGACCGGGCTCGCCGGGCTGTTCCGGCGCGGCGGCGACCTGATGCTGGCGCAGGCGGCCAAGGCCGCCAACGTGCCGTTCATCATGTCGGGCACCGGCACCGCTCTGATCGAGGACCTGGGGCGGATCGCGCCCGAGCACGGCTGGTACCAGCTGTACGTCGCCAAGGACCGCGGCATTTCCGAGGACATGGTGCGCCGCGCGCACGCGGCCGGCCTCTCCACCTTGGTGATCACGCTCGACGTGCCGGTCAACGCCAAGCGCGAGCGCAACATCCGCAACGGTTTCGTGCGCCCCCTCAAGCTGACCCTCAAGACCAAGCTCGAGGCCTGCCTGCATCCCGACTGGATGGCCGACTATCTGCGCCACGGCATGCCGATGATCGCCAACTGGCAACGCTACGCTCCGAGCGGGGCGAGCGCTGCCGAGGTCGCCGAGTTCGTCGCCAGCCAGACGCCCGTGCCGGTGCTGTGGAAGGACCTCGAGAATTTGCGCCGCCTGTGGCCGGGCAACCTGGTGCTCAAGGGCGTCATGCATCCCGACGACGCCATTCGCGCCGCCGCGCTGGGCGTCGACGGCATCATGGTGTCGAGCCACGGCGCGCGCCAGCTCGACCGGGCGCCGTCGCCGGTCGAGGTGCTGCCGGCGATTCACGCCGCCGTCGGCGACAAGATGACGGTGATGCTCGACGGCGGCATCCGGCGCGGCTCGGACGCCATCGTCGCGCTGTGTCTGGGCGCCAAGTTCCTGTTCGTGGGCCGCCCGACCCTCTACGGCGTCGCCGCCGGCGCCCTGCCGGGAGCGGCCCGCGCGCTGGCGATCTTCCGGCAGGAGATCGACACCACCATGGGGCAGATGGGCGCCCCCGACATCAAGAGCCTCGGCCCGCACTTCCTGCTCTGGAAGGACCTGCGCGACCTCGAGCGCAACACGCGGCCCTAAAGTGTCATCCCGGCACTCGTTGCCGGGATCCAGCCATCCGCAAGCGCCGGAGCCAGTTGCTCGCTGGATCCCGGGGACAAGCCCCGCGATGACCATAGGTGAGATCGGCGCCGCTACTCCTCCATCCCGGCGCGCTCGCGCAGCGTCTCGGCGCTGGTGTTGTCGCCGATCGACATGGCGCAGATGCGGGAGAGATGCGTCAGCGGCAACCCGGTCTCCTCGGCCCAGGCGTTGAACTGGTCCTGGATCTTCCTCAAATCCTTCTTCGACGTGGGGCTCTCCGCGATGTCGAGCCCGGCATCGCGCAGGCAGGCGACGACGTCCCCCGATAGGACGAATCCATCCTTGCCGACGAAACGCAGGAAGTACTGACCCGTGCGCCCGCCCAGCCGCGCGCCGCGCTTGGCGAGCAGTTCGAGCAGGCCGACCTGATCGTCGGCGGGCCACTGCGCCAGGAACTTGCCGAAGCTGCCGTGCTCGCGGGCGATGTCGGCGATGAACTGCGCGTTGGCGTGCACGGCCGTGATCTTCTGGGGATTGCGCACGATGCGCGTATCGCCGGCGAGGCCCTCCCAGAACTCGTCGGGCTGGTGCAGGAGCCGGCCCGGCTCGAAGCCGAGGAAGGCCGCCTCGAACCCCGGCCATTTCTTCTCGATCACGCTCCACACGAAGCCGGCCGAGAAGATCCGCTTGGCCATCTCCGCCAGCGCGCGGTCGTCTGCAAGCCGGGCCACGGATTTCGGGTTGGCGACCTTCGGCAGCAGCGCCATGAGCGCCGCGTCGCCGCCCTTGCGCTTGGCGGCGCGGGCGCGGATGGTCTTGAAGGGGGTCATCGCGCGTTCACTTGCCTGCGATCGTCGCGGGATCGAGTCCGCCCATGCGGCAAACTTCCGTCCACTCCTCCGCGGTGACCGGCTGCACCGAAAGCCGCGCGGTGCGCACGAGCGCCATGTCGGCCAGCTTCGGGTTGGCCTTCGCCGCCGCCAGGGTCACCGGCTTCGGCACCTCGCAGACGGCGCGGACGTCGACGCACTTCCAAACGCCGGTGTCGTCCTTGGCGTCCGGGTGCGCCAGCGCGCAGACCTCGACGATGCCGACGATCTCCTTGTCGTCGCCGGTATGGTAGAAGAAGCCGAGGTCGCCCAGCTGCATCGCCTTCATGTTGTTGCGGGCGACGAAGTTGCGCACGCCCGTCCACGGCTCGCCCTTCTTGCCGCGCGCCTTCTGCATCTCCCAGGAGTGCTCGTCCGGCTCCGTCTTGAGCAGCCAATGCCGGGGCCCGGACTTGGGCCTGGCACTCGATGAGTCGGATAATGCCTTCGTTTTTCGGGGCATTAGGTTTGTCTCCCAGCTCACGAATACTGTGACCGCGAACGCGCTGGCGATCAAGACGCTGCGGTGCCCTGAAGGCAGGGCGCGTGGTCCATCACATCGACGGCGGCCGCTCCCGCAGCATCAGCCAGGAAGGGCCGAACAGGGGATCGTTCCAGATCTGGCGCCAGCCAAACTGCGCCCGCTCGTAGGCCCGCGCGCCGGCCTCGTTCCTGATCGATACGAGACCGCAGCAGGCCACCGCCAGCGTGGTCGCGAACACCTCGCCGACCAGCATGTCGAGGGCGGCCGCCCCCAGGCCGCGGCCGCGGTGCGCCTCCGAGGCGATGAAGAGGTCGACGTCCCAGGCTCCGGGCGCCAGCTCGTCGGGCCGTGGCCCGCCCCACAGCCCGATCTCGACCGCATGGCCATAGCCGATCGGGGTCGCGCCATGCTCGATGACGCGGCACAGGGCCGCCTCGCTGCTCATGGCAAGGTTGATCTCGGCCTCCGCGCTCGCCGCATTGCCCCACCACGCCTGGATCTGCGGCTCCGCCAGCCAGCGGCGAATGCGAAAGCGATCCTCCGGCGTCGCGGGGCGCAGGTGAATGCCGAGCTGGCTTCGGGCATTGGTCATCGAAAACCTCGTCCCGGTGTCATTCCCGCGAGCGAAGCGTCAGCGGGAATCCAGCAGCAAACTCTCTCCTGGAACCGGATTCCCGCTCTGCGCTTCGCTTGGCGGGAATGACAAGACCCCGCGCGGCGCATCAGTGCCGGAAGTGGCGTACGCCGGTGAACACCATCGCCAGGCCCTGGTCGTCGGCGGCCTTGATCACCTCCTCGTCGCGCATCGAGCCGCCCGGCTGGATGATGGCGGTGGCGCCGGCTTCCGCGGCCGCCAGCAGGCCGTCGGCGAACGGGAAGAAAGCATCGGACGCCACCACCGAGCCTTTCGCCAGCGGCTCCGCCAGGCCGGCCGCCTTGGCCGCCTCCAGCGACTTCCAGGCGGCGATGCGGGCGCTGTCGACACGGCTCATCTGGCCGGCGCCGATGCCGACGGTGGCACCGTCCTTGACGTAGACGATGGCGTTGGATTTGACGTGCTTGGCCACCGTGAAGGCGAATTTCAGATCGGCCAGCTCCTGTGCCGTCGGCTGCCGCTTGGTGACGACCTTCAGCTCGAGGTCCTCGACGACGGCATTGTCGCGCGACTGCACGAGAAAGCCGCCCGACAGCGAGCGGAAGGTGAGGCCCGGCGCGCGCGGGTCCAGCAGGCCGCCGGTGGTCAGCAGGCGCAGGTTTTTCCTCCCGGCGAAAATGGCCTTCGCCTCGGCGCTGGCATCAGGCGCGATCACGACCTCGGTGAAGATGCCGGTGATCTCCCTGGCCGTGACGGCGTCGATCGGCCCGTTCAGCGCGATGATGCCGCCGAACGGGCTGACCGGATCGCAGCGGAACGCCTTGCGGTAGGCTTCGACCAGCGAGTTGCCGATGGCGACGCCGCAGGGATTGGCGTGCTTGATGATGGCGACGGCCGGCGACGCCTTGGGATCGAACTCGGCCACCAGCTCGATGGCGGCGTCGGTGTCGGCGAGGTTGTTGTAGGACAGCTCCTTGCCCTGGTGCTGCACGACCGTGACCACGCCGGGACGGCGCTCGCCGGTCGCGTAGAAGGCCGCCCGTTGGTGCGGGTTCTCACCGTAGCGGAGCGTCTGCACCAGCCTGCCCGCAATCGTGCGCCGGCTCGGCGCGTCGCAACCCAGCTCGCTCGCAAACCAGCTGCCGATGGTCGCATCGTAGGCGGCCGTGCGCGCGTAGGCCTTGGCGGCCAGCGCCTTGCGCAGGGCCAGCGTCGTGCCGCCATGGTGCGCGGCCATCTCTGCGAGCACCCTCGCATAGTCCTCCGGATCGACGACGACGGCGACGCCCGCGTGGTTCTTCGCCGCCGCGCGGATCATGGCCGGGCCGCCGATGTCGATGTTCTCGACGCATTCATCGTAGGGCGCCGCCTTCGCGACCGTCGCCTCGAAGGGGTAGAGATTGACCACCAGCAGGTCGATCGGCGCGATGCCGTGCGCCTCGGCGGCGCGCTCATGCTCGACGTTGCCGCGGACCGCGAGCAGGCCGCCGTGCACCTTGGGATGCAGCGTCTTGAGCCGGCCGTCCATCATCTCGGGAAAGCCGGTGTGCTCGGCGATGTCGGCCACCGCGATGCCGGCGTCCTTCAGGGCCTTGGCCGTGCCGCCCGTCGACAGCAGCTCGACGCCCTGCGTGGCCAGCGCGCGAGCGAAATCGATCAGGCCGGCTTTGTCCGACACCGAGAGCAGGGCGCGCCGGATCGGGTGCGCGGCTGTCTGGTCAGTCATCGGCATTGCCTTCGTTGCGAGGGTTGAATGGGCTTAGCACGGATTTGGGCGGGCACGCAGGCGGCACGGTGGCGCTACGGCTCCGAGGTCTCGTCTTCGGCATCGAACGCCGCGCCCACCGCCGCGAGCCGCTCGCCGAGCGGCTTGCCGGCATCCTGCCTGCTGCCCCGGCTCGCATCGGCCCGGCCGGCTTCCAGCCGCTCGAGCGTCCAGGCGACCTCGGTTGCGCCGGAGCACACGCCCCGCAGCACGATCTGCTGGGCGGGCACCGGTCCGCCCGCGTCGGCGAAATAGACGCTGTCCTCGATCGACGCGGCGGCGCCCGTGGCCGTGAGCCGCCAGTGCTCGCCGTTGCCGAGCCGCAGCTCGGCCGACTGCAGCGCGGCGCCGACGTGGGCTTCCGCGTCCGGGTGCAGGTGGAAGTGGATCGCGAACGGCACGTCCCAGGAGAAGCGCAGGACGCCCTTGGCGGCGGCGAGCCTGTCCACGCCCTCGAGCCGCGCGCCGGAGGCGGCGAGCCGGAGCGTGCGCGTGTGCACGAGACCCTGGCGCGACACGTAACCGTCGTGGGAGGCCTCGAGCACGACATCGCCGTCGACCTCGCGCATCTCGCGGGTGACGGTGTCGGGATGGCGCAGCGGCGCGCCGCCGACCTCGCGCTCCAGGCGCGGGTTGCGGATCAGCTTGGAGGAGGACTGCTCGCGCAGGCACAGCGTGTTGTGGCTCGCGGTCGCCCGGGCGATGGCGCGACGGTTCGGGTCCACGCGTCCAGGAGCGCCGGCATTGACGAGCAGCAGCTCGGTGCCCGCGCTCATCTCGAAGGAGAGGCAGCCGGCACAGGCGGCGCCCGCAAGCTCGAGTGGCGGTGGCGCGCCGGCATCGACGACGATGACCGTCGATCCGCGCTCCAGGCGCGCATAGCCGGAGGGCATACCCGCGGCCTGGGCCGCCGGCCCGCCTTCGCCGTAGGCGAGCACGGTGGCGAGCGCATCGCGCTCGGTGGTGCCAACGCCGTTGAAGCGCGCCAGCATGCCGTCGCCGAGACGCAGATGGCGCAGCATCATCGCCATGCGGCTGATGGCGGCCAGCAGGGCCGGTTCCGCCTGTCTGCCACGCGCGGCAAAGCATTGGCGCACCGGCAATAGATCGAGCATCAGCTCGACCAGCACCCACGGGTTGCGACTCAGGTGTCCGCCGTCGGCGAGGGTCTGGCGATCCAGCTCGGCGGCCAGCAGCGTGCCCGACTGGCCGAGCCGGTGTTCGTGGCCGTCGATGCACAGGTCCGCCTGCACCAGCGCGATCAGGGCGATCAGGCGCGGGTAGCCGTCGGGGGCGTTGCGCCACGACGCCGAGAGGTACGTGATCTGGGCGCTCAGGCTGCGCATGATCGCCGCATAGGGTCGGCGTTCGGCGCCATCGAGCAGCAGGCTGGCATGTGACAGCCAGGAAAGAATACGGCGCGCGACCAGCTCGGGCACCCAGGCATGCCGCGAGCGTCGCCGGCTGCGCCTGATCCAATCGGCGACCAGCTTGCGGGCGGTCGCCTCCGACTCGCGGGATCTGCCCGCATCGAGGTGCCGCAGCCAGCCGAATCCCTCCAGCTCGCGCAGCCACTCCTCGGACGGCGGGTCGATGGCGAACGGCGAGCGGCCACCCAGATGGGCGACCATGCCCGCGAGGCCGAAGCAGTCGGCAGCAATTTCCTCCGCGAAACCGGCATCCAGCGCGCGCAGGTCCGGTGGCGCGAGCAGCAGGTCCCCGGCTGCGGGTGCGCGGTGCCGCCAGCGCAGCAGGCGCGAGCGGTGCACCCGGGCAATCGCGCCCCGTCGCGCGCGCTCCAGCGCCAGCACGGCAAGGCCGAACTGCTCGCGGGTGCTCAATCCCGTGCCGGCAGCCTTTGCGCGCGGCGATGCCCGCCGCGCCGATGAAGTCTCCATGCTGCCCGCTTAACGTGCGGGCGCGACGGAGGGAAGGCGGCGGCGCCACAAAGGCTGTGGGCGAATTGTGAACAAGATCGAGAGCCGTGGCGGAGCCACGCGATTTGGAGTTGGCGGAGACGCGCGATCGAGCATCGTAGGTTGGGTTAGCGCGAAGCGCGCAACCCAACATCGGGCCATGCTCGGAGGCGTTGGGTTACGGCCTTCGGCCTAACCCAACCTACGCCTGCGGCGCCGGCGAGTCCTGAGCCAACCACAGGACACGGCGAGCTTGCTCAGCCGTGACTCACGCTCCCCTTCACATAGACCTGTTCAAAGGAGGACCGAGCCATCTCACCAGCGTCGGGCGAAGCCAAAAAAACGTTCAGGTTGAGTGGATGTCGGCTTATCTCTCTGTGGAACTCGGGGTCTTCAGCGGCCGCTTTGTCGAGTTCATCGGTCACCTCGCCAAGTTTTTCCAAGCTGAGGGCACGAAAGTGTGCCTGAGCCACCTCGGTCTGCTTCCGCGCACGTGCGGCTAATTTTCTGTCGACCGTCTTCCGTCTTGTGACGACGCCGGGTTTTGCGTCTTCGCCCCTTGAACTGAAGGATGACGAGTTCCGCTTGCCACTCGCCTCTGTAGCTTCCGCCCGATCCGAAGTGGGCGATCGCCTTGTCGCGAAGGTCGCTCAACTCCTCGTGCGCAACTTTTTCCTCTTCGCTGAACCTGGAACGCAGGTCGAAGCCGCCCCGTTCGTTGGAAGTTGTCTTTGTGGCCCGCACATAGAGGACGAGCGCATTGCTCAACAACGCCGACTCCGTGATGATCTTTCCAAAGTCGTCGGTTGCCGTCGGTACCTTCAAGAGCGCATCGAGAGCATCAAGGCTTTCGAGCGCCATCGCGAGGTCCGCCGAGAGCGAGTGTAGGTCCCGCGCGCGCCGAATTTTGTCCGCCAGCGGCAGCAGTCGCTTTTCGGCAAAGAGGCGGTCAGCCAGCGCCGTCAGATTGAACGTGGAATCAGGGACCGTCATGCTCGCATTCTAGCAAAGAAGGCTCCCGGCAACATGAAGAAGGCGAAACCACCATGAAGAAGATGCAGACCGCCCCGAACAAAGGAAAAGGAGCACCCTCCCCCTCCCACCTGATCGACGCGCGCATCGCCGCGCTCGCCGATTGGCGGGGCGAGACGCTCGCGCGGGTCCGAAAGCTCATCAAGCAGGCCGACCCCGGCGTGGTCGAACGGGTTGCTTGCTTTCGTGTCGGGCATCGCATATGTATATGACTACTATGGTCATATCGGAGAGACGAGTGAAAGAGCTGCAACTCAAGGACGCAAAGGCGAGCCTCTCGGCTGTCGTCGATGACGCCGTGCGGGGCACGCCCTCGATCATCACACGCCACGGCAAGCCCGAGGCCATCGTTCTCGGGATGAAGGACTGGGAGCGCCTCTCGCGCGTGCCGTCCTTGGCGCGCCTGCTGATATCGGCCCCGATCGAGAAGGGCGACTTGCCGCGCCGGAGCAAGTCGCCGATGCGCCGCTTCGGCGGCTGAGGCCTTTGTACCTCGTCGACACCAACATCATCTCCGTAGGCTCGCCCGTTTGGGAGGCCGCACCGTCCGCGTTGGTGTCGTGGATGGAGGAGAATTCCTCAGCGCTCTATCTCTCGGCAGTGACGATCGCAGAAATAGAGGACGGCATAGCCAAGCTGCGTCGCGAGAATGCGGGCCGCAAGGCCGAGGGACTGTCCGCATGGCTCGAGACCCTGCTGCATCTCTATGGTGAGCGCGTACTCTCCTTCGGATTGCAGGAAGCGAGAATCGCCGGTGCGCTCTCTGACGGCGCTCGTGCCAAGGGTCGGTCGCCAGGATTCGCGGACATTATCATCGCGGCGACGGCCAGAGCTCACGACCTGATCCTCCTCACAAGAAATCAACGCCATTTCAAACCGCTGGGCGTGAAGACCATCAATCCCTTCGACGGCCTGCCGTAACGGATCTTTCGGAAGTGCGACAACAAACATGAAGAAAACGAAGACCAGCCCGAAGGAAGCGAACGGCGGCGCCTCCCCCTCCCACCTGATCGATGCCCGCATCGCGGCGCTGGGCGATTGGCGGGGTCTGCACCGGCGAGACCTACAAGGCTGCCGTGAAGCTGACCTTCGCCAAGGGCGCCGCGCTGGAGGACCCTTCGGGCCTCTTCAACGCCAGCCTCGAAGGCAATATGAGGCGCGCCATCGATATCCGCGAGGGCGACAGAATAGATGAAAAGGCGTTGGTCGCGCTCATTCGCGCCGCCGTGGCGCTGAACACGGCGAAGCGCGCTGCCGCCCGCCCCGCCCGCTGACCGCTGTCATCCCGGAATTTCGCGTGAGCGAAATATCCGGGACCCAGGGGCGACGATGTTTGCGGCGGCTGGGTCCCGGCTCTCCGCTTCGCTCCGGCCGGGATGACAGGGTCAGGGTGCGATTCAACCTGGATCGAAACATAGCCTAGAGGCGACGCAGCCGCGCGGCGTAGAAGCCGTCGAGGCCGGACAGGGTGTCGGGCTCCAGCGCGAGGTGGAATGGCAGCGTGCGCAGGTCGCCCGCGGGCGTGATCCACTCCGGCGCGGCGGCGATCTCGGTCGCAGCCAGCGGGACGCGGGCAAAATCGGGATGGGCGGCGAGAAATTTCTGGATCTGGTGCTGGCCTTCCTCCGGCTCCAACGAGCAGGTGCCGTAGACGAGGAGGCCGCCGGGCCGCACCAGCGTTGCGGCGTGGCTCAGCATCGCGCCCTGCAGCTCGGCCAGGCGCCCGACGTCCTCGGGCCGCTTCAGGCGCAGGATATCGGGGTGTCGGCGGATGGTTCCGGTCGCCGTGCAGGGCGCATCGAGGATCACGGCATCGAAGGTGGCGCCCGGCGCCCAGCTGGCGGCGTCGGCCTGCACCACGTCGGCGGTGAGATGAAGCCGCTGCAGGTTCTCGCGCAGACGGGTGAGCCGCGGCGCCGAGACATCGACGGCGGTGACGCCGGCGCCGGCCGCGGCAAGCGCCGCCGTCTTGCCGCCGGGCGCGGCGCACAGGTCCGCCACCCTCTGCCCCGCAACATCGCCGGTCAGGCGGGCGATCAGCGCAGCAGCGGCGTCCTGCACCCACCACGCCCCCTCGGCGTAGCCCGGCAGGTCCTCGACGCGGCCGTGCGGATCGAGCCGGATCGAGCCGGTCGGCAGCAGGCGGCCGCCGAGCCGCTCGGCCCAGGCCTGCGCGTCGGCATCACCCGCCGGCTTCAGGCTGATATCGAGCGGCGCTTCCCGCAGGCTCGTCTCGGCGATGCGGCGGCCGACATCCGGCCCGTAGGCCATGCTCCAACGGTGCCACAGCCAGCCCGGAATATTCAGACGCACGCGATCCTGGTCGGCCAGCAGCGCCTTGCCGCGCTCGGCGACGCGACGCAGGACGGCATTGACCAGCTTGGCGAAGCGGTGGGCGCTGCGGTCGCGCCGGGTCGTCTCCACGGCCAGATCGACGACGGCATGCGGCGGCATGTCGAGGCAGATCAGCTGGGCCGCACCCGTCAGCAGGATGGCCGGCAGGCGGCCCGAATCCGGCGGCATGCCGCGCTCGAGGAAGGCCGACAGGACGTGCTCGAGCTCGCCCTGGCGGCGCAGCGCGGTGGCCGCCACGGCGCGCGCCAGCGCCCGGTCGCGCGGCTCCACGGCCGCAAACTCGGGCCGGGCCGAACTCTCGCTCAGCCCCTGCTCGAAGGGCTGCCTGTTGACGAGAACGCCGGCGACCAGCCGGACGGCCAGCTGCCGTGCGGCCAGTCCCGGCGGTGGTGCATCGCGGGCGTTTCGCTCGCCGCTTGCCGGCTGGCGGCTCAACCCCAAGGCCCGCGCTGTCCGGCGGCGCCACGGCCCCAGGGACCAGCAGACTGAGACCGCGCGCTGCTCCGCCCGGTGGCACCCATCTCGGCGGCGAGCCTCTCCAGCTCGGCGATGCGGTTGGCGGTGTTGGGGTGGGTGGAGAACAGGTTGTCCATGCCCTCGCCGGTCAGCGGGTTGATGATGAAGAGGTGGGCGGTCGCGGGCGCGGCCTCGGCCGGCTCGTTGCGAATCTCGTGCGCGTAGTGCTCGATCTTGTGCAGCGCCGAGGCCAGCGCGAGCGGCTCCCCGCAGATCTGCGCGCCCATGCGGTCGGCCTGGTATTCGCGCGAGCGGCTGATCGCCATCTGCACCAGCATGGCGGCCAGCGGGGCGACGATCATGGCCACCAGCGCGCCGATCCAGCCGATGCCGCCGTTGTTGCCGCGATTGCCGCCGAACAGCGCGCCGAACTGGAGGTATTGCGCCAGCATGGAGATGGCGCCGCCGATGGTGGCGGCAACCGCCATGGTGAGCGTGTCGTAGTTCTTCACGTGCGCCAGCTCGTGCGCCATCACGCCCGACACCTCCTCGGGCGACAGCATCTCGAGCAGGCCGGTGGAGGCGCACACCGCGGCGTTGGCGGGATTGCGGCCGGTGGCGAAGGCGTTCGGCTGCGGGTTGTTCATGATGTAGACGCGCGGCATCGGCAGCTCGGCCCGCCGGGCCAGATCCGCGACCATGCGGTAGTACTCACCCCCCGAGCGGGCGTCGACCTCCTCGGCGCCGTACATGCGCAGCACCATCCTGTCGGATTGCCAGAGGCTGAACAGGTTCATGCCGGCAGCGATCACGAAGGCGATGACCATGCCGGTCTGCCCGCCCACGACCCCGCCCATGGCCACGAAAATGCCGGTCAGCACGGCCAGCAGCAGCCCGGTCTTGGCATAGTTCATTGGCATCGATTGGTCTCCACGATCCTTTCCAGAGGCTCGAAGACGCAACGCAATTCGCCACGTAATATGGTATTGAGAAGGGCAAACAGCCAGTCCCCCGGGCTACCCCCATTTGCGGAGGTTGCAGATGGCGACTTCTGAACAACCCGATCCGCCCGAGGCCGTTCCGCAGCCCATTCGGCCCCTCACGCCGGAGGCCCGCCGGGCCTTGCAGGAGGCGGAGGAGCGCCGCCGGCTGGCGGATCAGCGCAAGGCTGAAAGTCCGCAGCCAAAGGAGGTCGGCGGGCGGAAAGGCCCCGATCCGACCCGCTACGGCGACTGGGAGAAGGACGGCATCGCCTCCGATTTCTGACCGCCCGGCACACCCTGTGCATATGGCCGCTGGTGTTGCTGCCTGAGCCTTGGCCGGGCATCGAGCGCTCTTTATAGATGCAGCGATGCAGAGATCGAACCCTTCCAAGCCGCGCCGGCGCGGGCGTGTGCTCCGCTTCGTTCTGCTGGTGCTGGTGCTCGGCTCCATCGCCTTCGTGTTCCGGCTGGGGATGATCCCCTGGAGCCTGAACCCGCTGCCGGCGCTCGACCTCGCAACGCCCAGCCCGTGGTTCGTCGATTGGCGGCTGGCGGCGATGAAATACAATCCCGCTCTGTGCCGGCGCGTGCTCGTCTCGCCCCACATCGACGCGCAGCCGATCGCCGACAACCCGCTGCGCAACGGCTGCGGCTGGACCAACGCCGTGCGCATGTCGCAGGCGGGCGGCGTGCAGGCCGGCTTCGACAAGATCAGCTGTGAGGCGAGCGCGGCCCTGGCGCTGTGGCTGCAGCACGACGTGCAGCAGGTCGCCCAGGAGATCCTCGGCCAGCGCGTCACCGCGGTGCAGAGCTTCGGCACCTACTCCTGCCGCAACATCGTCGGCAACCCGCTGTGGAAAGACATGCGCAGCGAGCACGCCATCGCCAACGCCGTCGATATCGGCGGCTTCACGCTCGCTGACGGACGCAGCATCTCGGTGCGCTCACATTGGCGCGGCGACGGCGCCGAGGCCCGCTTTCTGCGGGCCGTGCATGGACGCGCCTGCCGTTATTTCCGCGTGGCACTGGGCCCGGACTACAATCAGGCCCACCACGACCACTTCCACTTCGATCGCGGCCCGTTCTGGCGCTGCAAGTGAGGGTCTCGCGGCCGCCGCACCAGGCCCGCTTCGTCATCCCGGCACTTGTTGCCGGGATCCATCCAACCGCGCGCTCAGGAGCCAGTGGCTCGCTGGATCCCGGTGACAAGCATCGGGATGACAAGCGGGCTGAACCCTAGAACAGGCCGACGATCTTGCCTTCGGCGCTGACGTTGATGGAGTCCGCGGACGGCACCTTGGGCAGGCCCGGCATGGTCATGATCTCTCCGCAGATCGCGACGATGAACTCGGCGCCAGCCGACAGCCTGACCTCGCGGACCGGAATGTTGAAGCCGGTCGGCGCGCCCTTGGCATCGGGATTGGTCGAGAACGAATACTGGGTCTTGGCGATGCAAACGGGAAGCTTGCCGAAGCCCATGTCCTCCCAGGTCTTGAGCTGGTCCTTGACCGACTTGTCGGCGGTCGCGTCGTCGGCGCGGTAGATCTCCTTGGCGATCGTGCGCACCTTCTCGAACAGCGGCATGTCGTCGGGATAGAGCAGCTTGAGATCGGCCTTGCCCTGGTCGATCACCTTCACGACCGCCCTCGCCACATCGGCCGCGCCCTCGCCGCCCAACGCCCAGTGATCCGCCATCACCGCCTCGACGCCGAGAGCCTTGCACTTCTCTCTCACCAGCGCGATCTCGGCGTCGGTGTCCGCGGAAAAGCGGTTGATCGAGACCACCGCCGGCAGCCCGAACTTCTTCACGTTCTCGATGTGGCGTTGCAGGTTGGACATGCCGGTCTCCAGCGCCTTCAGGTTCTCCTTCTTCAGGTCGTCCTTCTTGACGCCGCCGTGCATCTTGAGGGCGCGGATGGTGGCCACGACCACCACGCAGTCGGGCTTTAGGCCGGCCTTGCGGCATTTGATGTCGAGGAATTTCTCTGCGCCGAGATCGGCGCCGAAGCCAGCTTCGGTGACCACGTAGTCCGTGAGCTTGAGCGCGGTCGTGGTGGCCGACACCGAGTTGCAGCCGTGCGCGATGTTGGCGAACGGGCCGCCGTGAATGAAGGCGGGGGTGCCCTCGAGCGTCTGCACGAGGTTCGGCGCGATCGCATCCTTCAGGAGCGCGGTCATGGCGCCGTTGGCATTGAGCTCCTTCGCGCGCACGGGCTTGCGCTCGCGCGTGTAGCCGACGATGATGTTGCCGAGCCGGGTCTTGAGGTCTTCCAGGTCCTTGGCAAGGCAGAAGATCGCCATCACCTCGGATGCCACGGTGATGTCGAAGCCTGCTTCGCGCGGATAGCCGTTGGCGACGCCGCCGAGCGAGCAGACGATCTCGCGCAGCGCGCGATCGTTCATATCCATCACGCGACGCCAGACGACGCGGCGCTGGTCGATGCCCAGCGCATTGCCCCAGTAGATGTGGTTGTCGATCAGCGCCGACAACAGATTGTGCGCCGAGGTGATGGCGTGGAAATCGCCGGTGAAGTGGAGGTTGATGTCCTCCATCGGCACGACCTGGGCGTAGCCGCCGCCCGCCGCGCCGCCCTTGACCCCGAAGCAAGGCCCGAGCGACGGCTCGCGCAGGCACATCATCGCCTTCTTGCCGATGTGGTTGAGCGCGTCGGTGAGGCCGACGGTGGTGGTGGTCTTGCCCTCGCCGGCGGGGGTCGGCGAGATCGCTGTGACCAGGATCAGCTTGCCGTCCTTCTTGCCGGCGAGCGACTTGATGTACTCCATCGACACCTTGGCCTTGTAGTGGCCATAGGGCTGAAGATTTTCCGACGCGATGCCGAGCTTCTGACGCGCGATGTCCATGATCGGCCGCATCCTGGCGGCCTGGGCGATGTCGATGTCGGATTTGGGATTTTGATGCTGCGAGGCGGGCATGGTGGATGATCCGATATGCTGACTATTGGGATTTCGAGGGAGAAAGCGAGCGCTAGGTGAAGCGCCCGCCCCCGGTGGAGATGCCGGCAGACTTCGCCCATTCGCCGGCTTCGATCTTCTTGCCGTCGGCGGGCTGAACGCGGGTCACTTTGAATCGGCCGTCGGCGCACACGACGGTGAACCCGTCGGCGTCCACCGCGACAATCTCGCCGAGCTTGCCGGCGATGCCCTTGGGGTCTTTCGCCGGCAGCGGCTTGGCGTCGAATATCTTGAGCTGCTTGCCGTCAAGCGTGCTCCAGGCGCCCGGGGCTGGATTGCAGCCGCGGATCAGGCGATCGATCTGCTCCCAGGGCTTGCCCCAGTCGATCTTGGCGTTGTCGGCGCCGCAGCGGCCTTCGTAGGTCGCCTTCGACTCGTCTTGCTTCATGCGCGGCGCCTTGCCGGCTTTGACGAGATCGACCGATTCCATCATGGCATCGACGCCGAGCGGGAACAGGCGGTCGAAGTAGACAGTGCCGAGGGTATCGGTGCTGCTGATGGGCGTCTTCTTCTGCAGCAGCACATCGCCGGTATCGAGACCGTTGTCGGGCCAGAAAATCGAAAGACCGGTTTCCTTCTCGCCCTTGATGATCGGCCAGTTGATCGCGCTCGCGCCGCGGTAGGCGGGCAGCAGCGAGGGGTGGTACTGGATCGAGCCGTGCGTCGGGATGTTGAGGAACTCTTCCGGCACGAACAGCGTAACGAAGGCCATCACCTGAAGGTCGGGCTTGAGCGCCTTGAACTCCTCCCACACCTCGGGCTTCCTGTAGGACGCCGGCTGATAGACCGGCAGTTTCGCTGCGAGCGCCGCCTCCTTGAGCGGATCGGCCTTGGCGCCCGGCTTCTCCGGCCCGACATAGGCGGCGATCACGTTCTCGCCGCGCTCGAGCAGCGCTTCCAGGACGGCCTTGCCGAACGCCTGCTGGCCGTGCACGACAATACGCATCGCCATCACTCCGCCGAAGGCGTCATCCCCGCGCAGGCGGGGACCCACGCCAGGTCATTGCACTCTCTCAGTGTTCTCACTCGGCAGAACCTGTCCGCCGACCGCGCTCATCTGTACTTCGCCGGTCTCAGTCCATAGATCGCGCCATTCGGGATTGAGCTGCTCGATCAGCCTCACCTTCCAGGCGCGATTCCACTTCTTCAGTTGCTTCTCGCGGCGGATCGCATCCGGCATCGTGTGATGCATCTCGTAGTACACGAGCAGATGCACGCCGTATTTCTTGGTGAAGCCTTCGATCAGGTCTTGCTTGTGCAGGTTGACGCGGTTGGAAATGTCGCTGGTCACGCCGACGTAGAGGATACCGTTGCGTTTGCTCGCGAGGATATAGACGCACGGGTTCTTGGGGATAAGGGGGATCGGCATTTTTGGTCGACGGTCCGAACTCGTCTTCTACTTGCGTGGGTCCCCGCTGCGCGGGGATGACGCTGCGCGTCTACTCCGCCGCCGCCTTCTTCGAGGCGGCGGTCGCGCCGACCTCCTTGAGGCCGGCGATCTCGTCTGCCGAATAGCCGAGCTCGCGCAGCACCTCCTCGGTGTGCTCGCCCAGCAGCGGCGAGCGCTTCACGTCGGAGGGGCTCGCAGACATCTTGATCGGGTTGCCGACCGAGAGGTACTTGCCGCGGGTAGGGTGATCGACTTCGACCATGGTGCCCGTGGCGCGCAACGAGGGATCCTCGGCCAGCTCCTTCATGGACAGGATCGGGCCCACGGGTATGTCGACGGCGTTGCAGATTTCCATGACCTCGAATTTGGTCCGGGTCATGGTCCACTGCTCGATGCGGCCAAATATCTCGTTGAGGCGGGGCAGGCGCGCCGGCGGCTTGGCGTAGTCGGGATGCGTCTTCCAGCCGGGCTCGCCGATCACGTCGCAGATCGCCTCCCACACCGGCGCTTGGGTGATGAAATAGATGTAGGCGTCGGGATCGGTCTCCCAGCCCTTGCACTTGAGGATGCGACCCGGCTGGCCGCCGCCGGAGTCGTTGCCGGCGCGCGGCACGGCCTTGCCGAACGGAATGCCCTCGCCATGTTGGCTGTATTCGGTGAGCGGTCCGTGCGCCAGGCGCTGCTGGTCGCGCATCTTGACGCGGGCGAGATTCAAGACGCCGTCCTGCATGGCGCAGGTGACGCGCTGGCCCTTGCCGGACATGGTTCGGTGGTAGAGCGCGGCGACGATGCCGAGCGCCAGGTGCAGGCCGGTGCCGCTATCGCCGATCTGCGAGCCGGTGACGAGCGGCGGGCCATCGCGGAAGCCGGTGGTGGAGGCGGAGCCGCCCGTGCACTGGGCGACGTTCTCGTAGACCTTGCAGTCCTCGTAGGGGCCGGGGCCGAAGCCTTTCACCGACGCGTAAATCATGCGCGGGTTGAGCTGCTGGATGCGCTCCCAGGTCAGCCCCATGCGGTCGAGCGCACCGGGCGCGAAGTTCTCGACCAGCACGTCGCACGTCTTCACGAGGCGCTCGAGGATCTCGATGCCCTTCTTGTTCTTGCTGTCGATCGTGATCGAGCGCTTGTTGTGGTTCAGCATCGTGAAGTAGAGGCTGTCCACCTTGGGGATGTCCTGCAGCTGGCCACGCGTAATGTCGCCGACGCCCGGTCGTTCGACCTTGATCACGTCGGCGCCGAACCAGGCCAAGAGCTGCGTGCAGGTCGGGCCCGATTGCACGTGCGTGAAATCGAGGATCTTGACGCCTTCGAGTGCCTTGCCCATTTCTCGGGGTCTCCCTGCCTCTCGTTCTTCCAGCAGCCGTTCCGGCCGAGTCTTCAGAAGGTAACCTCATCATAGATTTGCTCACCCGAAAGGGTGAGGCCGAGACATTCGAGAACCAGTGCCTCATCGGCATTCAAGATTTCGCGGAACCAGCCATTCCGGCGGCGGAATACCTCGATCCCAGCTCGATCCTGGCTGACGATCACGTATTCAGACAGTGAATCGATCTGGCGATACGCATTGAGCTTCTCGCCGCGATCGATGCGCTCGGTCGAGGGCGATGCGACCTCGACCAGGAGGACCGGCTGCTCGCGAAACAGGGGCTCACGATCCGAACCGCTGCAAGACACGAGGATGTCCGGATAGTAGTAGTACTCGGCGGCCGTGAGCTTCACCTTGAGCTTCATGTCCGAAATGAATACTTGGCACCCGGCGGGCTTGTTGGCGCGCAATGCCGACGCAAGATTGAGCGCGATGATATTGTGGCGGTCCGTGGCACCCACCATCGCGTAGACGACCCCATCGAGATATTCGTGCTTGAGCGGAGTCGTCTCCTCGAAGGCGAAATACGCCTGCGGGGTCATGGGGGAAATCGGAGGCGCTACGCGCGCGAGATGGCTCATGAAGGCCCACCTCCCGTTCGAACGCCATCCAGTGCCTTCATCGCATGCTCCATTATCTCTTTTTCACCACGCTTTGCGGGTTGAGGTTGCCGATTCTGCCGCTCTCGCTGCCGGCCGCAGGATCGATCACCGCGTTGATGAGAGTCGGCTTGCCGGAGTCCATGGCCTGGTTCACGGCGCGGCTCAGCTCGTCGGGGGTTGTCACGCGGACGCCAACACCGCCGAATGCCTCCATCATCTTGTCGTAGCGCGAGTCCTTGACGAAGACGGTCGTCGCAACATCCGGACCGCCCGTCGGATTGATGTCGGTGCCGCGATAGATGCCGTTGTTGTTGAAGACGACGACGCAGACCGGCAGATTGTACCGGCAGATCGTCTCCACCTCCATCCCGGAGAAGCCAAAGGCGCTGTCGCCTTCGACCGCGAGCACAGGTTTCCCAGTCTCGATGGCTGCGCCGATGGCAAAGCCCATGCCGATGCCCATGACGCCCCAGGTGCCGACGTCCAGGCGCTTGCGCGGCTGATACATGTCGATGACGCCGCGGGCGAGATCGAGCGTGTTGGCGCCTTCGTTGACGAGAATGGCATCCGGCCGCTGTTTGATGACGGTGCGCAGCGCACCGAGCGCGCCGTGGAAATCCATCGGCGCCGAATTCTTCATCAGCCTCGGCGCCATCTTGGCGATGTTCTCTTCTCTTTTTGCCTTGACGGAGCCGACCCAGTCCGCAGGCGCGGCCGGCCATTTGCCATCCATGCCCTCGAGCAGCGCCGACACGCAGGAGCCGATGTCGCCGACCACGGGAGCGACGATCTCCACGTTGCTGTCCATCTCCTTGGGCTCGATGTCGATCTGGATGAACGTCTTCGATCCTGGCGCACCCCAGGTCTTGCCCTTGCCGTGCGACAGCAGCCAGTTGAGGCGGGCGCCGATCAGCATCACGACGTCGGCGTCTTTCAGCACCGTCGAGCGCGCCGCGCCCGCGCATTGCGGATGCGTGTCGGGCAGAAGGCCCTTGGCCATGCTCATCGGCAGGAAGGGAATGCCGCTCTTTTCGACCAGCGCACGGATCGCGTCGTCGGCCTGGGCGTAGGCCGCGCCTTTGCCCAGAATGATCAGGGGGCGCTTGGCGCCCTTCAGGACATCGAGCGCGCGCTTGACGGCCGCCGGAGCGGGAATCTGGGCCGGCGCCGCGTCGATCACCTTGACGAGCGACTTGGCCCCGGCGTCCGCATTCATGACCTGAGAGAAGAGCTTGGCGGGCAGATCGAGATAGACGCCGCCCGGACGGCCCGAGACGGCTGCGCGGATCGCGCGTGCCACGCCGATGCCGATGTCTGCGGCATGCAGCACGCGGAAGGCCGCCTTGCAGAGGGGCTTGGCGATGGCGAGTTGGTCCATTTCTTCGTAGTCGCCCTGCTGCAGGTCAACGATCTCGCGCTCGGACGAGCCACTGATCAGGATCATCGGAAAACAGTTGGTCGTGGCATTGGCCAGAGCGGTCAGGCCGTTGAGAAAGCCGGGAGCCGACACCGTGAGGCAGATGCCGGGCTTCTTTGTCAGGTAGCCGGCGATGGCAGCTGCGTTGCCGGCGTGCTGCTCGTGCCGGAACGAGATGACGCGGATGCCTTCAGCCTGCGCCATGCGGCCGAAGTCCGTGATCGGGATGCCAGGCACACCGTAGATCGTTTTGACGCCGTTGAGCTTGAGCGCATCGATGACGAGGTGAAAACCATCCGTCAGCTCCTGCTCTCCTCCGGCTGCATTTGCATCGATGCTCTGCGCTGTTGCGGACATTGTCGCTCCCTCCCTCAGACCTTTTTTCTGTACCCGCTCGGCCATGCTCCTTACAGCGCGAGGGCCGCGCTCGCGCGCGTTTGTCGACGTTTCTTCCCGCTAGTCCAGCTCCACAAAGCGGTCGACGTGATCCCGCAACCGCAATGTGTGCTCGCGTACCAGGCGCTCGGCACGCTCGGTGTCGCGCGCCTCCAGCGCCGCCACGATCTCCGTGTGATCGACGATCGAGCGCCTGGCGCGATCCTGCTCGAAAATGGTGCGCTGCCGGATGGCGCGCATGTGGAAGAAGAGTCCGTTGCAGATTTCGGCGATCAGGGGACACTTGCCGAGCCCGATGATGGCTTGATGGAACTTGATGTTGGCGTCCGAGTACTCGCCCATCTTGCGGGCAACCTCGTCCTGCGAAAACTTGTCGACCAGCGCGTGCAGCCGGGAGAGCTCCTCGTCGCTCGCGTGCTGGGTGGCGAGCCGCGCCGCCATGCTCTCCAGCGCCGCCCACACGGTGATCATGTCGAGGATCTCGGCCTTGGTCTTGCGCACGATGAAGATGCCGCGCCGGGCGACGATCCTGACCAGCCCCTCCTGATCGAGCTGTGCCAGAGCCTCGCGCAGCGGCGTGCGGCTGACGCCGAAGCGCTGCGACAGATCGCGCTCGTCGAGCCGAAGCTCGGCCTCGTCGGCGTAGATGTTCATGTTCATGATCGCGGCCTTCAGCGCCTCGTAGGCGCGCGCCTTCAGGCTCAAGCCTTCGCCAATCCGCGCGATCTTCAGCTGGGTGTCGGCCACCTCACACCTCAACCATAGCGTTGCGTTCGTTTTTTTCTGGTTTCTGGTATACCATACGCCAGTCGCAACGGGACGGCAAGCGAGCGTTTGAATTATTGCTGCTGTGCGAAGCGGGAGCGTGATGTTTGAACTTCTCCCAACGGGCGTATTGCGCTGATCTCGCAATTGGCAGTGCGCCCTGAAGGCGCGAATCATCAGTGGAGGAGGGTTCCACCCGGATAATTGTCGATAAGTCCGGAAGCTGACGAGCGGTTTCGCTGGGTAACTGGCGGGATCGGAGCCTC
>Ga0247727_10003389_pt1 | contig 35239 bp, 48 predicted proteins | sample WisWelCaveWW1625_FD_202498 | JGI IMG/M metagenome (GOLD analysis project Ga0247727, IMG submission 202498) | Biofilm microbial communities from Wishing Well Cave, Virginia, United States - WW16-25 | ecosystem: Environmental > Aquatic > Deep subsurface > Groundwater > Cave microbial mat | place...
GGCGGAGTCGGCGTCGGCGCGGGAGGCGGCGTGGGCGGCGGCGTCGGCGGCGCGGGCGTCGGCGGCGCGGGCGGCGGCGGCGGCGGAGGCGTGGGAGGCGGAGGCGGCGGCGGCGGAGGCGGCGCGGGGCTTCTGGTCCATATTGGCCGACAAGCTCTGCGAGCTACTTGCAGGCGCGGATGATTTGGAACATGCGGATTGTGAATACTATGAAGATGACGATTGAAAATACCACAAGGATTATCGAAGTTGATGGGGTTCCTGCCTGCGTATGGGAAGGAAAGACGGAGAATGGCATTGATGTGTATGCATGCATTGTCCGAGTCGTGGTTCACGACGATGACGACTCAAGCGAGTTCGAGGCGGACCTCAAGCAGTGCAGAGCGCCCAGCGCAACGGCGATTGAGGCGTTTCCGCTCGACATGATTCTGTGAGCGGCACAAACACATTGGAAAGGAAACGTAATGCCCGAAACCCCAAAGCCTAGACGGTTCTATCTGTACTCACGCAAGGGCGAAGTGTACGTCCTTGCAGGCGATACTATCGGCGGCGAATACGTCTATGACCACCAACAACCTGCTGCCGCCGACGAAACAACCCGCGACGAAGGCTGTGGTGTAAATGAAGCACACGCTGTCGCGGCCGAAATACCCGGCGACGAAGAAAGCGGTGCGCACGAACGCGTAACTGTCGCCGACGATACGACGCGAGGCAAGGGTTATAATGCCGACGAACGATTGATTGCCGCGCCACGCATTCGCGCCGCTCCCTACGCCGAGCGGCCCTGGACGTATAAGCGAGTCAAGGCAGACCCTGGTGACGATCCCGATACTGACCAGCACGAAACAACCGGCGGCGAAGCTCTTGGTGAATACGAACCATGCGTTGCCGCCGACGAAACAGGCTCCGTTGAAGCAACCGATGCGACCAATGTTGATCCTGGCGGAGCGTGTATTGGCGCGGACAAAAACATTTATGTGAGCGAATCAGGATTTGTCCGCACCCGCGAGCCGGGAACGATCGTCGAGATTCCACGCGAATCCTTCGCATCGTTCTCGGACTCGCTCGTCCCCGGAGATCGGGTCTATTGCACCTATGGCGGGCTGAATGACGCGCCGGCCTATGTCGCGGTCAAGCGTGGCGCGATCGTTCGGCGCTGCGCTACCCACTACGTCAAGGGCGCGAAAACGCCGGAGGAGCATTTCGACGCGCTCCTGTTGACGCCGATCCATTTCTACACGTTGCGCGAAGCCGACTATCGGCACTTGCGGATCAAGCTGCTGGCGGGAATCCGGCTGCAACTCCAAAAGACGCGCATCCGTTTCAGCCAGCAATTCGAGGCGCACGTCCGCGACCTGGACCTGATCGACGCGCCGCTGCCCAAGCGCCGCCGACCGCCTGAGCGATTGGCGCTGGAGCGATTGCTCAAGCTCATTCCGCCAGAAAAACAGGAGTCCGCCATGCACGACGCGAATACGCTGGCGAATTACGTCAAGCTCCGCGAGCCGGAACAGTGGCGCAACCTGTTCGATGCCGAGCGCGCCGCTATCGAGGAGTTCGAGGATCAGGCAACGAAGGCGCTGGATGCCGAGCTTGAGGCGACGCCGGTCTATCTCAAGATACTCAAGCCCATTCGGCAGATCGGCCCGGTCATTGCCGGATACCTGATCGGCGAGATTGGACGCCCCGGACGGTTCTGGCCCAAAGGTCCGCCGCGCACGGATCGGCCGAGGCCGGCGGCGTGGATCGCGGCGTACTCGGCGCTCAAGGCGTATTGCGGCCTGCACGTCGTGGACGGCAAGGCCCCACGGCGCGCCGCCGGAGTCGTCGCCAATTGGAATCCGCAGGCCCGGCGGGTGCTGCTGGGGATCGTCGGCCCGCAGTTCGTGAAGAGCCGCGGCAAGAATGATTGGTGCCAGTTCTATGACGCCGAGCGGTTACGCCTCGAATCCCCGGCCTACGCGGAGTTGTCCAAGAAGCACAAGCACAACCGCGCGATACGGAAGATGGTCGATCAATTCCTCCGGTACGTCTTTAAGCAATGGTTGGTCTTCGACCGCGAGGAGCGCAAAATGAACGGGGGCGAGCAGTTTTCTGCCGACGAGCGCGGCCGTGCCCACGACGATATGATCCGCGCCGATCAAGTTGGTGTGAGCGAACGATCAAGTGGCGCGGAAGAAATAACCGGCGGCGAAGTTGCCTGTGAACACAATGAAAGCCGTGCCGCCGACAAAACAAGCCCCGTCAAATGAGCAAGTGTGTCCAATTTGGTTAGTGACGGGGCGCGCATATCAGCGGACGCGGCGTGATTCATGACCCCACTCAAGGCTCCCTTCCCCTATTTCGGCGGCAAGTCCACGGTTGCCGATATCGTCTGGGAGCGCCTCGGCGACGTGGATAACTACGTCGAGCCGTTAGCCGGAAGCGCCGCGATGCTCCTCCAGCGCCCGCACGCGGCGAAAGTCGAGACGCTGAACGACCTGGATTGCATGGTGTCCAACTTCTGGCGCGCCACGAAATACGCGCCGGAAAAAGTGGTCGAGTGGTGCGACGATCCGATCAACGAGGTCGATCTGCACGCCCGCCACCGCTGGCTCTGCGGGCTGGGCAGGTGCCCGCGCGTGCGCCGGAAGGACATGATCTTTCGGCATCGGATGCGAAATGACCCGGACTGTTTCTGCCCGAAGCGCGCCGGATGGTGGGTGTGGGGACTGTGCCAGTGGATCGGCAGAGGATGGTGCGACCGGATCGGTGAGGGAAATGCGCACCGGGTGCGGGACCAGATACCGCTGATCAGCGGCGAGGGCTGCGGCGTTCATTTTGCAAATCTCGGCACCTGCGCCGACCGCCGCGCGTGGCTGCTGGAGTGGTTCGGCAAACTCCGCGACCGGCTTCGCCGCGTGCGCATGTGCTGCGGCCACTGGGACCGCGTGTGCGATTCTCCAACGACGATGACCAGGCTCGGCGTCACGGGGGTCTTTCTCGATCCACCGTATGCTGAATCGACCGGCCGCTACATGGGGATTTACGCCGAGGATTGCGGCGTAATCGCCCACCAAGTGCGTGAGTGGTGCAAACGATGGGGCTCCGACCCCCTCGTGCGGATCGCGCTGTGCGGATGGAACGAGGAACACGCCGAACTCGAATCACTCGGCTGGGACGTGGTAGCGTGGAAGTCGCAAGGCGGCTACGCGAACACGGGCGGAGTCCGTGAGGACGATTCCCACCGGCGCAATGAGCGTATCTGGTTCTCACCGGCCTGCGTGGCGGAGCCGAGCCTGTTTTCTGGGCTGAATAAAGCGCTTGACACGGCGCCGGTACGCCGGAAGGCGTTGCGGAACCCGGCCGTTTTGTTGCTGGCCCGCCCTTTACTTCGCGCGGGGCCGCGGTATAATGACCAGCATCATGCCGGCTCAGGATGCGTCTGAAATGGTGCCACTCGGCAACGGCAAGATACGTATCGAGGGCGGACGATTGATCGTGCCGCTCGCCATGATCGCCACCCCGCTTATCACCGTGACGTTGACCTTGCTTGGGTTGAAGTACGTCGGCCCCATCCATACCCAAGGTGAGCCTCCCAACGGCGTGGCCCATCGTGTCGTCGATGTCGTCGTGGCGGAGGCCATCACTGGATTGAAAAAAGAAACGGCCGGGCTCCGGAATGACATCGACGGGTTCCGCAGCGACCTTGACAAGCAGAACACCAAGTGGATGAATCTGATCGAACGAATCGCCAAGATGGAAGGAAGGCAGGGAGACCGATCATGAAACCGGCGCTCGTTTTTCTCGGGTTGCTATTCATCGGGTCGTGCGTCTGCGGGTGCCAGCGCGGGACCGCGCCGCTCCTATCGCAGGCGGCCCCCGAGTCCTATATCGGATTCGATCCGTGGTCGAAGCGCCTGGAAGTTCACAACTCAAAAGATTGCGACCTGTCCGTAGCTGAGGCCGTGGTCAGCAAGGGCGCGGATGGAACGTACTCGATGACCGTCCGCGACCTGAAGCTGATCGACACTGCCAGCTCGGTTCGCGCCGCGAACGTGGCGCAGATCGAGGCCGGCGGCGTCGCCATGAAACAAACCCTCGACGGGTTCGCCGGCATCGCCGGGCAATTCATCGGGATTGCCGCCGCTATCGGGCACGGTGCCGGCAAGAGCGGCGCGGATATCAGCGCGATCCAGCCGATCATCGACGCGGCGGCGGCACTTCGCGTGCCGGGGCCGGCCCCTCCGTCGCCGCTCCCGAGCCCCATCATTCCGCCGCCGGAGGAGCGTCAGCCGTGATCGAAGTCTCCGCGAAGGTGTTGGAGCTAGGCGGCCGCATCTCCGAGTGCCGCAACGTTCACGAGATCGTCATGCGGCGGTACTCGCCGGACGGCACGGTCGACACCGAGTACGTATTTTCGTCCATGCTGATTGAGTCCGTCGCACTGGAGCGGTCGGAGCTGCGCGAGGCCCCGCCGGATGTCAGTGGTGCAGCATGAGGAATCGCGGCGAATTGGCGTTTGTGTTGTTTGCGGTGCTCTGTATCATCGTCGCCGTAGGGCTGTTCGTAACGGGGTGAGTGAGTGAATCGGTCCCTGGCTACTCCTTTCCATGTCGCGACGGTTGGGACGCGACTCCCGCCGTCGCGGCAGGCTTCTATCCCATCCGGTGGGCGCGCGCTTCTCCTACGGGCGCGCGTCCGCTTTTCAGACTTGACGCTGCGGCGTCAATTTCGGGCGGGCGGCCGGGCATCCTTCCCCGGTCGCCCGTTTTTGCTGAATGAATGAAAACGGCACGGACGTTGTTGGTGCTTCTGGCCCTGTTGACCGTGGGCGGATGCGCCTTGGGTAGTGGCATAGAACAGGCGAGCCCGAAACTTAACACCGAGATATCCCTGCTCAAGTCGATTCGGAAGCACGTCGTCGGCGTGAAAACCAAGATCGAAAACACCCAGAAGATATCTCAAGCCGCCGGGCGCGATGCCGTGAGCTCAATTAACGACACCTGGACAACGCGGATGCTGGCCTTTGCCGTGAGCAGCTATCCGGTGGGCAAGCTGCTGTGGATGCTGGCCGGGCTGTGCGGCACGACCGTTGGTAAACGGGCAAGGCGAAGGGGGCTGCAAGCGGCGGCCGGCACATGATGATGCTCCCCTACAGGATCGTCGGCTTTAAGGGCAGCGGCCTCACCAAAGTGCCTGGGGATGACTCCCTATATAACGTCCCCAGCGTGGAGGTCGCTTACCAATGCGATGCCTGTAAAACAATCTACTGGATTTCATGCCAGGAGCCCGTTGCCCGATACACCTGTACCCACTGGACGGTGGAGATTGACTTCGAGCGCGTCAAGCTCAAGCGGGTCTATCCGGTGGGACCGGAAGCGATGCAGTCGATGCTCGCGGGGATGATGGTCTAGACATGTTTCAGCAACACCACGGAAAGCGCGGCCGTCCACGGAGAGACACGTCTGAGGCTGTCCGCAAAAAGTTCCTATCCATGCTACAATCGGGCAAGACGATCAAGCAAGCCAGCGCGGAGATCGGCGTGAGCGAGGACACGGTATGGCGGCGGCGGATCGATGATGAGCAATTCAACCAGGCTATCTACCAAGCGGGCCGCGGATATCGACCGAAAGCGCCGCCCGCGAATCAAGAGATTCCTGAAATCAATCACACAGACAGGCCGGCTGATTGAATCGTGCGACCGGGCCGGCTTTGACTTTGGGATACACGAACGGCTGTGCCAAACAAGTCAGGCGTATCGGCGAGCCTTCGCCGGCGCCTACCAGCGTTATTGCGAAAAGATCGAGCGTGAGATTCAGTTTCGGGCCATTCGCGGGCGACGTGATGACGGCCGCAACCGGAGCGACGCGCTGCTGATGGTCATGGCCCGCGCGCTCATGCCGCACAAGTACGGTACCATGATGGATCGGATCGGCTATCAGCATGGCCTGGCCCCCGCCGCGCCACGCCGGATTGAGTCGGTGGTCGTCGATGCGAACGAACTTAAACGCCTTGCGCGGATTCAAGCCCTACGGGCGGATTCTGGCGGCAATGGCGGAGAATATCTGGCCGATGCTGCCGGAAGCGCAGGCGGAAACGGAAAAACCGCCTGACGTACCGCCCCTATTCCAGCCCGTTCACGCCTTCCAACAGGCGGTCCTTGAATCCGAAGCTCGCTTCATCCTGGCGGCGGCCGGCACCGGCGGCGGCAAGACCACAATCGGGGCGCGCTGGATCGTAGATCGAATCGCTCAAGACCCGACTGCGCTCTATCTGGTCGTCGCCCCTACGTTCCCGCTCTTGCGCGATGCCGCGCTGAGATCGTTTCTGGACCTGGCCGATCAAGGCGGCGTGATCGGTCGCATGATGATTCAATCGCACACATTCCAACTCGCGGCCGGCGGCGCGGTGATGTTTCGCTCCGCCGAAGACCCGCGCTCGATTGAATCGGTCCACGTTAAAGCGGGATGGTTTGACGAAGCCGGCCAATTTACATCCTTCGCATGGGTCGTGCTTCAGGCGCGGCTCGGTCGGCACCTGGGACGCGCGCTCTTTACCACGACACCGTACGGGCTGAATTGGCTGTACGAGGATGTCTATCTGCGCTGGCGTGCCGGCGACAAGAATTACGATGTCATTTCCTGGAGAACGGAGGACAACGGTTGGTATCCGCCCGAAGAGGTGGAACGCGCCCGCGCCACCATGCGCCCCGAAATCTTCGCCATGCGGTATGAGGGCCAATTCGTTCGCGCCGCCGGATTGGTTCATCCTACGTTTCATACGGCAATCGTCGGCGCATCGACCGTTCCAGGGTCAGTGAACAAGGCGGACGCGCGAAGCAGATACGGAGGAATTGACTTCGGGTATCACAACCCGACAGCGATTTACAACTGTGTGCTGGACAGCGACGATGTGCTATGGATACTGGACGAACGATATGTAAGCGAATCGACCATCGAGGAGCACTTGCCGTTTTTACGGAAGGATACTCTCTACGTTGGTGATCCTTCGGGCTCTCAGTGGATTGAGGAAATAACATCAAAAGGGGTTTTTGTCAAGCCTGGATGTAACGACGTGAATCTGAGAGTGCAATCGCTGGAGGAAAAAGTCCGCAAAAACAAGCTTCGCGTAGTTCGCGAGCGCTGTCCACATCTGATTTGCGAATCGGAAGTCTATGGCTATGATGATCGTACAGGCAAGCCCGTGAAACAAAACGACCACGGCATGAATGCAATCCAGTATGTGGCTGCGTACCTGGCGTCGCAGGCCAAACCACCTTCGCCCATTCGGCTTCGCGGCAAGCAGGGTTCCGGGTTCGGAGTGGAAAGCGCGCGGGGGTTTCGGTGATGCCCAGTGTTTATAGTCTAGCTCGCGATACCGTCAAATCCTGGGTGCAATCCTTCGCGCCGGAGTATCGGCGCATCGCCACGGCCGACCCGCAAGACCTGATAACCACTACCTGGCCGCGAACGCTGACGACGGACCAGGTGCGCTCGGCGCTGGAGCAGGGGAGCAAGGGATATCCGCGCGAACAGCTTGTATTGTTCGATCAGATGCTGGAGTCCGACGGGGCTCTGCGCGGCGCGTACGAAACTCGCATTATGGCGCTCACCGGCCTGGAGTGGTCGATTGAGCCGGCCAACGACACGATCGAGGCGAACCTGTCGGCCCAGACGTGTCGATCCGCACTGCAAAGCGCCTTCGGCGTGGACGCGGCGCTACTTCACATTGCCAACGCAATCGGAATATCAGTGGCCGTCGTCGAGTTGCTGTGGGCTCCGGGTGAAGCAAATGAATTGGCTGGCCTCGTGCCGGTTCACAATGAAATGCTCCAGTCCGATTCACTGGATATCCGGCGGCTCCATGTCTTGACGGAGGAAAACCGCGGCACCGGCGAACCGCTCGACAAATATCCGTACAAGTTCATCGTGCACAATCCGCACCCGTTTCTGGGGCCGTCGCCATTTCAAGGCGGGCTACACAGAACGGCGGCGATTCGCTGGCTGGCCAAGCGATTGATCTTCGGATGGTGGACCGCGACCACGGAACTGTTCGGCGCGCCGGTTCGGATGGCGAAGGTGCCCGCCAACTGGGGGGATGCCGAGATCGACAACGTGGAGGACTTGCTTAAGAATCTCGGGGTCAATGGCTATGCCGTATTCCGCGACTCCGTGCAACTCGACATGGCGGAATCCTCGAAGTCCTCTCAGGCATGGCCGCACAAGGATGCGATTGAGCATATCGACGAAAGCTACGCGCTCCTGTACCTGGGCCAGACATTGACTACGAAGGTCGGCGAGACCGGCGGGGCCTATGCCGCCGCCAGCGTCCACGATCAGGTGCGGCGAGACCGATTGCTGTGCGACATTCGTTATGAGGCGCAGACGATTCAACGCGATCTACTGAAACCCATCGTCCTGCGCAAGCTGGGCTCGTCATTCCCCGTGCCGCTGTGGGTGCGCAAAATCCCTGATCACGTTGACGAGGCGGCCGTCGGCGCCATGCTGGACAACGCGGTGAATCGACTCGGGCTTTCCATCCCCCAATCCTGGGCCCACGCGGCGCTGGGGCTTCCACCCCCGGCCCCGGGTGTTGCGAGTGAACCGGTTCCCGGAGGCCCCCTGCCCGAGCCGTCACTACCGATGTTTCAACTGGACTCGCGGTCGGCGCGCCACCGCGAAGTGGTCGCGGCAAGACTGCCCAAGCCCAAGCGCACGTCGCCGATCCGACTCCTGGACAATTGGATCAGTGAGGCCGTGAACCTGGCCGGCTCACACGCCCGGCAACTGGTTGCCTACTCCGTGAACAAGCTCCGTACCGCGCGCACGGTTGAACAGGCCCGCAAGCGGCTGACCGCAAACATGATCGACGGAGCTCCGACCACCGAACTGGAAGCGGCGCTGCGGGACTACCTGCTGGCAGCGAAGCTTTACGGTCGATACGCCGCACGCGCCACCATGAAAGCGCGAAGGGCGGAGCGTGATTCCATAGCCAGCACAAGGGTCGACGCGACTACCTTGATCGTCGCGGCCTCCGGGCTTGACCTGTTCAAGCGCTCGTTTCGTGAAGCCGTGGAGGCGCTATCGGAGCGGCTCGTGCTTGACCCCGGCGAGTTCCTATCCCTTGATCGTGATGCCCGTTCTCGGGCCGGGCGCATAGCCGGGCAATACAACATGCGTTTCGTTCAGGACGTGTACGATCAAGCCACGGCCGTCCTGAAAAATGGCGGCACCATCCGCGACTTTCAGCAGGCGATCAAGGCACTGCCCGGCGAAGGCGGATGGGTCGGCGAAAAAACCTGGCACGCTAATCTTGTCTTTCGCCAGAATGCTTCTATGGCCTACGCTTCGGGTACCTATGAGGAAATGCAAGAGGCTGAAGTGTCGGCCTGGAGGTATGAGACCTACGGGGATTCCTGCCCAATTTGCGGGCCGATGGACGGTGCGGTGTTTGCGATGGATGACCGCGCCTACTATCCGCCGCTGCATTTCAATTGCGACTGCTGGGCCGACGCGGTGTTTGACGGGGCCGAACCCACGAAGTCAGGTGACATAGACAACCCGGCCTATGTCGAATCACAATCGAAGACCGGGGCATTCGCGTATGATCCAGCGCAGTTCGCAAGGTTGGAGGCCCTGGACCTGTCCGGCATTCCCGACGACCTACAACCGGCCTTCCGAGAATATGCGGAGTTGAAGCAATGGCAGACCACAGGATGAAACTGGCCCTGGCGTCGTGCGAAATCCGGCCGCTTTATTGCGGCGAAGCGGCGTCCGTGCCGCAAACCTTGCTCTTGTTCCCGGCCGGCTGGACGCGCCTCAAGTGGGACAATGGTCGGGAGTTATGGTATTTCGTGGATCGCGCGGCATACGACGCAATCATGCGTGGAATGTCAGACCGCGGGATCGACATTGTTTTCGACTACGAGCACCAATCCACTGGCGGCGCGAACAGTTCTCCGACAGGTAAGGCCCCGGCGGCCGGATGGATCACCGATTTAACCTGGAGCGACAAGGGAATATCCGCAAAAGTCGAGTGGACAGATTCCGCAAAAAAGATGATTGAGGCTAAGGAGTACCGCTACTTTTCCCCGGTCATGCGAATTGACTTGACATCACTTCGCCCGTTCATGCTAAAATCAGTCACCTTGACCAACACGCCGGCGACGGTTGGTATATCGCCATTGGCAGCTAGCGCCATTTCTGGAGCAACAGGCATGACAGAGATTCTTGAAAAACTCGGACTTCCGCCAGATGCCACGCCGGAAGATTTGATGAAGGCAATCGACGCGCTGCTGGCGAAAGTGAAGGATGCCGGGGCGATGGGGGATCATGACGACGACATGGCGACGGCCGTCGCCAAAGACGCCGGGCTGGAGGGCGTCAAGACGAAGGCCGAACTGGTTGCGGCGGTCAAGACCGTGCAGGCGACGGCAAAGACGGTGGAGGCAACAGCGAAAGCGAAGTCAGATGCCAGCGCCACCGAGAGTGAAAAGCTCGCCAAGCGGGTCGCCGAACTGGAATCGCAGGACAAGGCGCGGCGGCGCGCTGACTTCCTTGCCTCCGCCAAAGTAGTTGACAAGGCCGCGTCCGAAGCCCTGGGTCAGCTATTCGACTTGAACCCCGAACTCGCCGAGAGAATGAAGCCCACCGTCGCGGGCAAGGAAGCCGCGTCGCCCGAGCGCATTTCGGCTGATCCTAAGCCCGGTGAGTCCGGGAAGGATGCCAACCGCGAGGACGTGATTCGCGTGGCCGCCTCCGAGTGGTCGAGCGACAAAACCGTGCAGCAATGGACGGCGAAGGAATCCCGTTGGATTGACGGGCAACTTTTGTCCGCCGGGTTCGATCCGTTGACCGACACCGAGGCCAAGGCGCACGCCGGTGTGGCGGCGCGCAACAGATAATCGCGGACTCCGTTTCGTCGGATGTTCCGCACGGGAGCCTGAGACATGGCAGCTTTGACCGCCAACACCAACCGCAAGGCCAACACCACCGGCACGTTTACCTACGACGTGGCCGCGGCGAAGCGCATCTACAAGGGCGGCGCCGTGGGGATGCTGCCGACCGGCTACGTGCAGCCGTTCCTGCCCGGCGACGATTTCGTGGGGATTGCCTTTTCCGAGGCGGACAACACGGACGGCACGGCCGGCGACACGACCGTCGTCAATTCGACGACCGGCCTCAAAACCAAAAACGGGCGATGCGTCGTGGCCGTGGAAGGCGAGTTCCAACTGCCGTTGACCGGAGTCGCGGTGAGCGACATCGGCAAGGCGGTGTACGCCACAAGCTCCGGGGACTTTGCCTTGACAGGCCACTACGACGGGTTCGTGGGGCGCTGCACGGGCAAGGCCGCAGCCAACACCGCATGGGTCCGGCTCAAGCAGCCGGGCGAGCTTCCCAGTCGAGTGTCCGATACCGGGTCGCTGATTATTTCGTCAGACTTCGATTTTCACTTCGCGGCCATTGTCGCCGCCGGTACGGCGTACAACGGCGGGTTCAAGATGTCTTGCGTCGGAGCGGTGTTCGCATCGGGGAGCCTGAATCCGGCCCTCGTGGCCAACGGGGCCGCGACCATGCTGCTTGGCACTACCAGCGAAGCCGAAAACCTGACCATCGAAACGCCGCCGATCTTCGACATCACGAAGGCGATCAAGCTCAAGACGCGATTGACGCTCCAGGCGGCGGGCGGCGCGGCGACGGACGACCTCGATTTCGGCCTCATCACCGCCGCCAGCAACACCATCACCGACGGCATCCGCGCCGACATGGCCGTGACGACCGCCGGAATCAAGCGCTGCCTGTACCACGTTGACGCCAACGGGCTCGACCTGGAAGTGCAGAGTGACAACGACACGTCCGATCTTGGTGAACAGGACACGACCTTGGATATCGTGGTCGGGACGTACAACGATTACGTGATGATTGCCCGCGTGGGCGGTGCGTGCGAGTTGTACGTTGACGGCGTGGCCAAGACCGTTACCAACACGCCGCAAGTGTCGGCCACCGGAGTTTTCGCCGGGGTCGTCAATATCGAAAAGTCAACCGGGGCCGGCGCGCCGAATGTCCGCGTTGACAGCCTTCGCATCACGGGCGGCCGTGCCTAACGAATAGGCGGCAATGGAGTTTTCATCATGGCCCTCGTTTCAACAGCCCTGACCCAGCGCGGCGTGCGCGGCGAGTTCTACCACTCCTACAAGAGCGTTACGCCCATCTGGCCAACCGTTTCTACGAACATTCAATCCGACAAGGACGTGGAGCGGTACGCATTTCTCGGCGCGCTGGACAAGCCCCGCGAGTGGGTCGGCCCGCGCCTGTCGAGCGAGCCGATCTCCGAGACATGGGACGTGGTGAACAAGCTCTACGAACACACGTTGCAGATTGCCCGCACGGAGTTCGAGGACGATCAGACCGGGCAGATTCAGCGGCGCGTGGCTGAGTTCGCCCAAATGGCGGCGCGGCACAAGGATATCCTGTTGGCCGATCTCCTGGCCAACGGAGGCGCCGATCTCTGTTACGACACCCAGCCGTTCTTTTCAGGCACGCACAGTTCCGGTGATTCCGGGAACCAGGACAACGACCGAACCACGAACATCGGCACGCCGACGGCGCCCAATGCTGCGGAAATGTCCGCCGCGATCGAAGAAGCCATTACCACGATGATGGGTTTCAAGGACGAAAAAGGCAACGCCATGTGGATGGACGCCAGCGGCCTGACCTTGATCGTCCCGACGGGGCTTTCCTTCCGGGCAATGGAGGCAGTCAACTCGACGCTCATTGCCAACGTGATCGACGCGGCGCGGGCGGCGGCACAGGACAACGTGCTCAAGGGCGCGTGCGATGTCGTCGTGCTTCCCCACTTGTCGGCGCAGGACGTGTTCTATCTCGTGAAAAACAACGAGCCGTCCATCGGGCCGTTCATTCACCAGCAGAGGACCGCCCTGGAGTTCGCCCAGAAGGATGCGCCGACCGACGAAGGCGTGTTCAATCAGGACGTTTACACGTATGGCACGCGCGAGCGATTCCGCCTGGCCTACGGCCGCTGGCAGTATTGCCTTCGCCACGTCTTCACGTAATGGAGGGAGGTCAGTGAACACGTGGCCTACGCCTCCACTCAAAACCTGAAAGACTGGATCGGCTCCAACGTCTCTTCCACCAATCCGGGGCTCTACCAACAGTTGACCGACCGGGTATCCGCGACCACAGAGAGCGGCACCGTGGGCACAATGGCCCTGGACCGCGCTGAGGGCGTGATCGACGCCAAGCTTTCGAGCCCGCGGGCCAACTACGGCAAGGGGTACAAGGTGCCGGTCGACGTGTCCTCGTCGTCGATCCTGAGCGCGTTTCTGGTCGGGCTGAACTGTGACATTGCCGGTTACTACCTGTTCGGCGGGCATGGGATGCGTGAGACCATCCCGGAGCGGATCGTGAAGGCGTTCGATGCGGCGATGGAAATGCTGGAAGATATCGCCGAGGGGGACGCGATGCTGCCGACAGATAGCGCCCTGGCCGGGGCGACGCAGGCGGGGGCATCGCTGCGCTACGGCGCGGAAGCGCGGCAATTCAGCGAGACGGCGCGGGAGTGGTGGTGATGTCCGTTGTCCGCGTGAGAATCATGACGGAAGCCGGGGCGGCGCAAAGGTCTTTGCGCGGAATGTCCAGGCGGATGACCAACTTCAAGAGGCCGCTTAGGGAGATCGGCTTAAGGCTCAGGTCGCGGGCTATTCACCGATTGGATGATCGGCCACAGTCATGGGGCAATCGGCGCAAAAGGGATTTGGCCGGGTCGATCAATTCAGAAGTCGCCGGGGATGGAATGAGCGTGGCGACGGGCACGAACCTTCGCTATGCGGCGATCCAGCAATACGGCTCGGACGAACTGCTGGGCGGGCCGATCCTTCCGAAAAACAAGAGCGGGTATCTTTGGATTCCGGTGCCTGATTCGCTGGCTCGGATGGGGACGTGGCCTCGGAATTATCCCGGCAAGCTGGCCCGAACCGTCGCCGATGTCACGATTGGCAATCACTCCTGGCGCGGGCCGGTGCTGGTCAAGGCGGAGGCGCTGAAGAAAGTCAGGACAAGGGCCGGCAAGGCGAACGCCCGCGACAAGGAAAAGGTTGAGGCGGCGCGGGCTAAAAGGTCCGACAGGCTGCGCCGCAGCAGGGACAAGTACGCGCGCCTCCAGCGGAAGGCGGGGCGCCGAAGGTTCGGTGTCGGGCTGAGTTCCATCTACGATGCCGCGGCGAAGCAGGCACGAAAGCGCCTTGCGAAGGTCACGAAAACCATCGCACGGACGCGCACCCTCCGGGGCGAAGTTCAGGCTTCAGCCGTCTTGTACGCGGGCATCCGGAGCGCGGACATTCCCGCGCGGCCCTACCTGGTCATTGACGAATCCGATCAGGAGTTCGCGGCCCAGAGAGTTTTGGAGCATGTGGTAGGAGCGGCAAAGTAAATGGCGTCGCCATTCCAGACCATCGATACCCACGTGCTCAATGCACACAAAAACTGGGCCAATCTATCCGCGCTGGTAGCGTCCGCCCGGATCAAGCTTTCGACCGGAGCGGTCGAGGTGGACGAGCACGAGGAATTGTCGGACTTCGGCCCGGAGATTCGCATCGTGCCGCAGGGGTTCACGATAGAAAACAACATCGGCTCCGACCGAATCGCCGGTGTCCTGATTCATTACCGGGACGATATCAGGATCGGCAGTGCGGGCCTGGCGACCCTGCGGGATATCGAATACGCCGCCTGGGGCGCGGTCAACCAGTTTCAGCACGTGGTCGATGCGTCCGGGTTCCGGCTCGCGTCGATTCTGCCGCTCAGCTATCACCCTCATTCTGCGGTCAAGAACATCCAGACGCGCCGCGACCAGCGTGAAAGGTCGCAGTGGCGCAGCCTGTTGAGCTATGACATCGTCGCCAGCGGGATTCACCCGGCCAAGTACCAGCACGCGCCGCTGCTGCTGGGTATTTCCTACACGCTGGGCCGGCGCTGCACCTTCTATTACGACGAGGCCCTGGACGGGTTTACCTCGACGGCGGGGTTTGCGATCAAGGATGCCGCCGGCAACACGCTGGCGATCGACCTGGGACTTTGCGTGCAGAATGCTTCGGATTTCTACATTGACCTGGCGGTCGGGACCGTGCCGGCCACGGCGACCTATACAGGGTCGCAGGTCGTGTCGTCGGACTGGGCGCTGGCCGCCGCGACCTATGCGGGCCAGCCAATTTCTTCTGGAGATTAAACCATGAACGGAATCGGACAAGGACAAAGCGAATTGCCGCCGCAGTTGGAATCGATCCAATTCAGTTTGGGACGGCTGGTTACGCTGACCTACAACGAACCGCTCGACGGGTTCACGGCGTTCGACGGGTTCACCTTGTATGAGAACGGCGAAGAGCGGCCGATCGAATCGGCCCTGTGCATCGACGGGGAGACGCACTTTTACCTGGACGCCGATCAACTGGTCAGCGCCATCACCCACGTTTCGTACTCCGGCAATCAAGTGGTTTCGGCTTCGACGGGCAAGGCCGCCTTGCCGTTTATGATGCATCCGGTGAGCTAACGATATGCCAGCGGCATTACGCCCGGCACGACTGACCGCGGTGAATTACGGCGGCGGCTCCACGGCCATTAACGGGGTCGTTGGATTCGAGTTGGAGTTTACCGCAGAGGTCATTACCGGCTACTCCGACGCCGCCATTGGGCAGAATGCCGCGCACGTGACGCGGTGGAACGGGGTCGGGCGCGTCATTCTCGACCAGTTCCTGAACGCGCAGGCCGTGGCGGCGCTGGCGGCGGCCAGCTCGACCCCGCTTCGGGTGCTCTATCAGGCGCTTCGGCTTGTGACGGGCACGCCGGTGTCGCAGACCATGACCATTGACGCCGTGAGTTTCGGCACGATTGAAACATGGAGCCTGCCGAGCCTGGATGGTGACGGCGAAACCGCGCGGTTCGCTCTGCCGTTCGAGGTGGTTTTCGGAACGGCGAATACCACGCCCGATGGCGTGGTGGCGTTCAGCTAATGGCAATCACGGACAGACTGGTAGCGTGCACGGCGGCGACGTGGGGCGGCGTCGCAGTCGACGGCGTCCTGGATTTCGAGTATTCAGCGGTGCTTTCGCGCAAGCGCGGCATGTCCGGCGGCGAGCTTGGGTTTACGACCATCGACCGGGCGATTTACGACGTGACGGGGTTCATCACCGTGGACGATCAGCAAGCGCCGCTGACCCTGTGTGACGGGCTCGTGAAGATTCTGGTTATCACCGGACGGCGGCCCGGCACGGGCATCATCACCATTACCCTGGGGCGCACGGCGGCGTCCATTACGTCCGGCGCGCTGTTCGTGGGGACCGGAAGGTACAGCATCGGCATCGGCTCCGGGCGAACCACGAGAATGCGCCTTCCATTCATCGGCGTCTTTCATCCGGCGGATACGCAATTGCTGAATGCCGCGAGCAATGGACTCATTACAGAGGCGACATCGTAAGTGGCCGACGAAGACGTAAAACTCCGTGTCCAGGTTGAGCAGGCCGAGCAAGCCAAGAAAGAGCTTGATTCGGTCAACGCATCACTCGACCAGATTGCGGCGCCGCGGCAACCGGCGGAAGTGCCGATACAGACGGAGCAAATTGCCGAGGCCGACGGGGCCACGGAATCGCTGGGGGAGACTCTAGCCGTCGTCGTCGCCGGCTCGGCGCTTACGAACAAAAACTTCGTACAACTAAATAACATTCTCGGGCGGTTAGTCGGGCGGACACGTGGATTGATTCCCAATCTGCAAGGCATCACCACTTTATTGAAAAGTCCGGCCTTCCTGGGGGCTGCGGCCGTTTTCGGCGGGATTGCCCTGGCCATGAAGGAAATCCAAAGGGGCGCAGAGGATGCCGCCGCCGCGATGGAAGCGCTCAAGAATCGAACGAACGAGGCCAAGGCGGCGATGGATGCCCTGAAAAGCGCGGAGGAGCAGCGCCTTACGGTACTGGCGGAAGTCGAGGCGGAGCTTGCCAAGACAGGAATGCCGACGACCCCAGGGGCCGTTGTCGCCGAAGCCCGGGCGCGGATAACCCGCGAGACCGCGGGACTGCCTTCAGAGTCATTCCGCCGGCAACTCGCCGAGTTGCGGGCACGGCAGTTTGAGGAAACGCTTGACCTCGGCCCCGAACAGGCGGACGTGCGCAGAGCCACGGAGCGGCGGCGCGAATCGCTGCAAGAAGTTTTCAGGACCGGGAGATATCAGGGCATCGGCGGGCTGGTCAATCGCGTGGAAGATTTCTTTTCGGGCCCGGCACAGCCGATCATGGGCAACAATAACGTGGTCTATAATGCGCCGGACGGAAGGCGCGGCGTCCCGACAAGCCTGGAGCCGGTCCCGTAGCGGCCGGGTGAAGCCGCATGGCCACAGCCATTACCGCCGCGAACCTGTTCGGGAGCGAGTCCACCTACCAAATCGTGAGCGACCGGGCTACCGCCGAAATCCAGCAGGACCGATTCCCCGGCCTGGTCGATTCTCTTTTCATAACGTCACTGGGCGGGAGCGGGCGATTCGCCGAGTTCACGGGCCTGTTGCGCGGCGCGGCGGCCGCCACGTCCGCGACGGCCGGTGCGAACCTCAATACCATCATCAGCGCGATCGAAAACTACTGGCGACTTGGAACATTACTTGATCTTTTCAGCGGCGATTCGAGCAAGTTCGCCGGCATCTACAAGGGCAGCGGCACGGCCTGGCGGGGGACGATATTCCATTTCGACGCCGGCAATCGCACGCTGGCCGTGGATGCGGCCGCCACCGTCCGCGTCGTGGCCCAGTTTAGAATGGTGTACCGGATCATTGCGAAGGTGTGATTCATGCCGGCCCCGATAGACTTTGCAGGATCATCCGGAGTCGCCCGCGTCTATGCGCGCCGGTTCGGCAATGACTACAGCGTGTCGTTCCCCTACGAAACGGCGATGGAGTGGATCGCGCGATCCGTGGAACTGGGCAGCCGCGACCGGCTCAGTACGGCGACGATAGCTATCAATCGCGACCTGGTGTTGCGGGGGCAGATAACCGATCCGGTCATATTTTCCGATGCCGTGTTTGCGGTGGGATACAAGGACGATCAGGACTCCGGCAGTGGGCCGGGGACGCTTCTGTTCGAGGGCGTGCCGCAACTGCTTGAGCGGCGCATCACCCACCAGGAGGATGCCGGGGACATCCAACTGCACCACTCGATAAACTTGTGGGCGGACGCGGGCGATTCGCAAGTCATCGGGCAGTACGCTTCACGGATCAATTCTACCCCGAGCAGCGGATTCCTGATTAACGAGGGCGACGTTCCGTGCGTGTTCAATCCCGGCGGGCTTCCCAATCGCAGTATCTTCACTGCCAAGAGAACACTGGGGGCTGGCGGCGTTCTGGCATTCAGCACCGGCGCGCAGTTTGAAACGTTCTATTTCGTGTCGCCTAGCGGACATGACATCTACTACCGACCCAGCGCCGCCCGGCTTGAATCGTTGAAGGCGCGGTACTGGACCTACGCGCAGGCGATCGGCTATATGCTCATGATGGTGTGCGGCGCAAAGACGGCCGCGGCGGTCACGCGCAACGGCGTCACTGTGGACTTTGGCGAGCCGGACCCGGACGCAACGGCAATCTTCGGAGATAAACTTTGGGGAGTTATCTCTCCATACCTGCTTGCCGAGCCTGTTTCTGAATCGTATGAGGCCGAAGGCGGACCCATCGATCCGGCGCAATTCGCCTTCGATCCCACTCCATCGCGGCGGCTGCGCGCCAAGGCCAACAATCTTTCGATTGAGGGAATGAATGCGATAGAGGCCCTGGCCCTGTTGCTTCACGCCAGCGGACTGGGTTGGTGGATCGATTCATTCTATCAGTCCGGAAGCATCGACACGATCCCCTCGCCCTATACGCATTCGTTCAAGGTCTTTTCGGCCGGCGGTCATGCGATTGCCGGCGGCGTCGGCGGCCTGTTCGTTCCGCGATTGCAGGAGTACGGCTCCAGCATAGCCGGGCAGACCGCGGGACAGGTGCTTTCGGTTAATACCGTCGCCTCAATGGATGCTTCGTGGGACTACGCGCACATCATTTCACGGCCGGCCATTGTTCGCGCGCCGACCCTCTATGAAATCACCATCAATCTGCGCCCCGGCTGGCGTCCGGTCCACGGGCAAAACTCGTTTTTCTTTGATAAGGTTGATCCCATACAGAACGTCACCGATCCAGGACCAAACTCTCCCACCATAAACGAATTGCTCCTGGCGATTGCCGAAGGGCGCGGGGCTTTCGACCACTGGAGCAATGACCTGGCCACGATACTTGAGGGGGACTGGCCGGATGGGACGCTGGGGCGACAGGCCAGAATGGCGAATGTCCTGCACGCGAAGGGCAACCTGGCGTCACAGTTCTACGAGACAGGCCGCAAGTGGGTCGCCCCCACGGACTGGACTTATCCTACCGAGATATTCAAGCGCGTGGTCAGCGGCATAAATCTTCCCGACCACTGGGAGGATTACTCGCCGGTGGATTTCAGCATCGCCAATCGTGATGCGAATGGCATCGTCATTAACCCGCTGGTTGAGAACGCGCTGGAATATCCGATCCCGGATACGCCCGACCCGTTCAATCCAGGATTCTTCCTTCCCGGCCCGGAAACGTGGGCGCAGCGCCGCCGTCCACTGTCGCCGTGTTTGGTGACGGACGCCGCCGAGCGCTCCATCGGCGTCAAGGTTGAGCTTAATTTCCGCGGGCTGGAGACCGACTATGCCGAGCAATGGGTGGAATGGTCCTCATTTCAGGTGCTGCCCGACGAACTGGGAATCATGCTGACCTACGATAACCCGTTTGACGTGGTGAATCCGAATCTAAATCCGACCGTCGAGGGCTCGATCAAGTGGGCCAATCTTTTCATGGCCTACATCCATCACCAATTCCGCGTGCGGGTCACGGCGACAATTGAGGCCGGGGACTCTCCGGTCCTGCGCCCCCCTGCTCCCACGTCCGTCGGCCTTCCGCGCGAACGGGTATTCATCCGCCGCGACAAATACCGCAAGGCGGCGGTGGCCTCGCAGCATTTCAACCGCTGGGTCCGAAAGCGGGAGGACCTCGTGATCGTGGAAACCCCGGCCACGAACGATACGAAACTGGACGCCGCCGCCGCGAAGTGGTTTTTGTTCCGGCCGGTCGATGATATGGCGGCGGCCCTGGAGGAATCGGTACGAATACAAAGCCTTGGGTCGGTGCTCAAATCCAGCAGCAAGTTCACGATCCCGTGGGTTGAAATCGGCGCGCGGCCGGGCCTGACCGTTCACCGGCTGGAGGAGACCGGCGGAGCCGGCACGATCCCGCGGCGCGTGGACTTCCGAACGATCATGGATAACGGCATGGAACTGGCCCCCCACATTGCCGGCGTGATTGTTCATCTCGGACAGGGCGGGCATCGCACCACGGTCCTGCTGGAGGACTGGCGGGCGTTGCAGGAATTGGGTCCGGTGTAAGGCGATGGATGCCGTCGAGCTTGTCGTGAACGTTCCCGCCACGGTGAGGCCGGGGGCCTACTTGCGTTTTTACGGCAGCGCGGCGGGCGGACCGATCGACTTCGATAATCCGATCAGCGGGCCGATCCCGGTCTATCCGCCGGGCACGGCGGAATACGCCCACGGGACCACGGGGCGGGGCATGGGGCTGCACGCGGGGGGCATGGGCCTGACCGGCCACGCCGCCGGACTTCACGGAATAAGCCCGCGGGGCATGGGGGTTAACGTGGTGAAGTGGCGCGGCGGGCAATACTACGGCCCCTACGGCGGGAGCAAGGTCTTCACCTTCGCCGCGAAACTCTACGACCGCGACGGCCGGGTGTCGGCGTCCAATCCCTCCGCGGCGCAGCAGATTCAGATTGTGATTAACAGCTCGCCGTCGCCGGCGGCGGACTTGCAGCCGTCCGGTCTTTCCGGCGGCGCGCTGCTTTTCACCCTGACCCCTTCGAGGTCGCTATGAGACGGCAATCGGCCCTGGACCCGACCGCGCACGTGACGGCCTTCGCGGCGCGCATCCTGGCCAATTATCCTTACCGCGATCCGGCCGGCGGCGAAATTGAGGACCGCATATTCCCGCGCCTCTACGATTGGGAGCCGTTTCTACTGCACATTCCACGGACATTGCTGATGCGCGGCACCAAGATACCGGCCGTTACCACGCCGCCGCAACCGGCGAAGTGCTACAACGAATTGACGTTCAACGCCGGCCTGGCGATTAACCGCGCCGAAAGACTCTATGACGCCTCGTTATTGCGCAAGGCAGTGCCGATCTACACGCCGGTCATTATGTGCTACGGCCCGCCGCCCAGACTGCTGGACCCTACCGGCCCGTGTTCGGCGCTTCCTGGATTCGAGTTGACGACCACGCCGCCGCCGCACATATGGTTTTACCACTGGGTCGATCCTCATTCGCAAATTGAGTGCTGATGATTCGCTCCCTGAAGAACCTGTTGTCCGGCATAGAGGCCGACCGGAAGGCGTCACAAATCGGCCGCTCGCCCGTCGCTCCTGTTTACAGTCAGGCGGCCGGCGGCATCCGAAGACCGCTGACCTGGGCGGCGCGCATCATCCAGGCCAAGCCCTACCACCTGAAGAATTGCTGCACGAACTGGGATGACGTAGTGTGGTATTATCGCTGGCGCGGCGTGTGGACTAATGATGAGGCGGGATACGCCGTGATGCCGTCGCTTCGCCCCTATTCCATCATGGGCACTTTGTGTTTCGAGGAAAGAGATTGGCCTAATTTCTACACCGTGCAACAGGCCGAAGCGCCGGGCAGCAACGGCGTCACCGGATCGTGGGCGATTAACATTGCAGAGTTTGATTATGACAAGAGGATGGGGCGCGGCGGGGGCACTGGCGGGACGGGTCCGCTGTGCAATGGCGAAGAGGATTGCGTGGTGCTGATGGCGCTGGGGTATTTTGTCGATCCGCGTCTTTGCATCTTCGATCCGACGAATCCATCGTCCACGCTCCTGGAGACCAAGAGTTCCCGGTACATTCCGTTTTTTTCCATGCATCAGGGACAGGTTCACCAAGCCTGCTAGGCGCTCTTTATGTTCGATACGAAACGCATCTACCGGGCGCGCGCCGACCTTGATACGGAATTGAGGAACATTCAGCGGGCAATGGGCCAGCCGCTTCCCTCCGAGCCATTCCCCGCACTTATCACCGGCCACGTGTTCCCCAAGGTCACCACCGGAGACCCGCCGGCCGGCACGCGGCCCTGGCCCAATTCGCCCTACGTCGCGGCGAATCCGTGCACCGACCCAGCCGGACTGGACGATTGCACGGCGACAAGCCCCGAAGATGTCGAGCTTCCGTGCGGCATTTACCCGACGCGGTACAAGTGGGAAGCCGAATCGGTGGGCCTGGGCGGCGAAGGGTGCGGATTCCGCTTGAATGCGTCGGGGGCATGGGTGCGATGGAAACAGTTCTTCTACGCGATCAATACCGCGCATTTCACCCAAGACCACGACATCGACTATGAGTTCATTCGCATCGGAACGCCGGTCATCATGGCCTTCGGTCACGTCGGCCGGCTGACCAATGACAAGCCCAAGTACGGGTTTTTCTTCCATCACATGACCGATCCGCAAGGCTCCAATACTTGTTTCGACGACAGTTTTCTGTGCGGCTGTTGCGAGATATGGCAGAACGTTGAGGAGATCGGCGACCCCGATGCGCCGACGTGCAAGTTTTGTGACAATGAGGATTCATGCCGGGGGGTCTATGGAACGTGGGTCAAATCGTGGACCGGCCCCGCGCCGCCCGGCATCCTGGGGCCGATCCCTTGTAACTGCGCGGACAATCCCGTCGGCGGGAACTGCCTGATTGAATGGGCCGAACGCTGCGACGACGACACCTACTCCGACGATTGCCGGGCCTATGACTTCTATCGTGATGGTCTTTGTCCTGTGCTTTAACCATGCCGCAACCCAGCCGAGCCAATGACATCCGCCTGACATCGCACGACGGACAAATCTGGAAACTGGCGACGTGCTCGGGGAGTGGAGGCGCGCCGCCTCCCGCTTCGCCCACGGGAATAGCCGCCGTCCGCATGGACCTCTCGGGGTTTTTGACGGCGATCTCCGCCGACCTGGCCGACGCCGCCGGGGCCAAGCCGGAATTGCTGGTCGATCCGAACGCGACTGTCACCATGCGGCCGGGCACTACGGCGGGCGGCGCGGTCACTTACCGGGTGTGGACGGGAGAATGCGGCTCGGTCAATTCGCACGGCTGCGCGGTGGGCACGCTGCCCACGATCCAGGGGCGCATGCTCTATTACCCCGAACACGGTAATTCCGTGAAAGTTTCGGCGTATGCCCTGTTCCTGTTGACTTCCGGGGCGTGCTCCTATCTGCGGTTTTTTTTGTCCGGCGCGCGGTCGCTCTTTGACGCGGCCCAATCTCATGACCTTCTGGACAATCGCCTGGGGCTGGGGACCATTGACGCCGGGCCATTCGAGCGCGTGCTGGGCGGTTGTCGGCTTTATGCGGAGTAAGGGGCACGTGGAACTGTCCGCAATAATGGAACTGTGCGAGGATTGCGACAGGTCGATCCTCTCGGTCAGTTCGCGTCTGAATGCCGCCGGCGGATACGACGAACTAATTGCGTGCCGCGATATTCGAGGCGCGGACGGCCGTCCGGTCCGTCCCTGTGCGTTTCGCCGGTTCACGGCCTCACCTGGCGCATCATGCCCGCTTGGGAAGTGGAAGCAGGACAAACTCCACATCGACTTCGCCCGCGAAGGGTCGATCATCGTGGGGAGACGCAAAGTCAAAATGCTTCCCCTACATTCCGCAAAAACATTTCACTTGACAGCTGGTTATAATCCTGGGCAGGTGACCAATGCCGACGCCGACCGAAGCCTATCCGACTGACGCGACCATTGACGCGCTCACCGGCACGACGAATCCAACGACCGGCCTTGCCTATGTGGCGCTCAACACGGGGCCTACGTCCAGCCCGCCGGCCATTCGCCAATTTGACAGGCTCACCCACCGGCTCAGTTTGCAACTGACTCCGCTGGCGTCATGCCGCGTGGTCAAGGAAGTTATTTCCGGCCTGACCTACGGCATTCATCCGGGAGACTACCGGCAGGGCGGCACGATCAAGACATACGCGGGCGTCACGGCGCAGTCGGCGACCAATAACGCCACGACGTATGCCTGGATTGACTCATCGAATACGCTGGCGACATCGACCAGCGCATTTCCGGCAGACGCGACCAGCCACTTTCGCCTGGCGGAGATCGTCGCGTCGGGCGGCGACATTACATCCATCACCGACCGCCGGCCCACGGCGATATTCACCGTGCCGACCGCGACCAGCACGAGCGACACGGGCACGAATGAAGTCAGCTACATCATCGACGAGGACAACGCCGGCGCCGCGGCGGCGACGCTCTCAATCAGAATGAATCGCGGATCGTCCAACTCAGAGGACGCCGCGCTCGCATGGATCGAAGCGAACGGCTGGCTGGAAGCGCGCTCGCGGCATTCCACCGGGACGCTATGCCCGATCAACTGTTCGCAGGTGTCGATCAGCGGAACCTCGGCGCTGGATTCCAACGGCGCGGCCAAGGTGCAGAGTGCCGTCGCCGGCAACGGGCTGCAACACGCTTCCGGCGTCCTGTCCGTCAAGACCGGCTCGGCGCAAGGCACGGCGATCAGCGGCACGACGGTGGCCGTCGATCCGTCCGACGGCGTCACGCTGGACGCCAACGGCGTCGCCATTGCGTTAACGAGCAATGCCGGGCTCCAGTTCACCGGATCAGCCGGAAGCGGAACGCTCGGGGTCAAGCCGGACAACGCGACGATTGAAAACGACAGCGGCGGCGTCCGCGTCAAGGATGGCGGCCTGGCCCCGGTCAAAACCGCCAATCATTCGGCCAGCGCCGGGGCGATACCGGTTTATTTCACGGCCACGCTGACCGGCGGCAATACCGTTTCCATTTTCACGGCGAATGCGCCCTACAAGTTCCGCGTATTGCACGTCCACTCGATTGCCCTGAGCGCCGACGGCGGCACGTGGAAGGTCGATGACGGGACCAACGCGATTACGGACACCGTGACGGTGACGGGCGTCGATAAGACGGTCAATCGCTGCTCGACGATCGATGACGCCGAATGGGACATCGCCGCAAGCGGCTCGCTGCGCGTGGTCGGAGACGGGGCGAACGCCGACGCATTTGTGATTATCGAGTGCATGAGGGTAGCGTGATTCAAGGCGCGCTGACGGCCACGCTCGGAACGATTGTTTCGCAGGCCCATGTCGGGCGCGGAATGCCGGTCGAATATTACGAGGTCGTGGCGAATCCCGACGGCCGCGACTTCGAGGCGTCGGGCTTGACCATCATCGGCACGATCCTCAGTCAAGAGATCGTCGGCACCGTTTCAGCGCTCACCGGAAGCTCGGTCCTGGGGATTGACGACGATCAGAATGTGCGTGTCTGGCAGCGGACCACGACGGCGGCGCTGCCCAAGAACAAGGATACCAGCGGCACCGAACTGCATCCCGTGGCGAATAATTGCATGTTCGATTTGCAACTGGCCATTGCCGACAGCGGGAAACAAACGAAGCTGCGCCTCTACATGAAGTCCGAACAGGGCGCGCTTCCCAACCGGGACAATTGATATGGCAGTCATGTACGGAAGTTGGAGCGCCAGCGTCGGCTCCGTAGGATCGACGGAAGTTCCCGGCGCCGGCAATCGGTCGGAGCGCCCTGTCTCGTATTGCGAAGCCACGGTGACGCTGGCCGCCGGAACGGCCACGGTCGTTACGCCGCTTATCAGCGGCATCATCAAATCATTCGAGATGGTGACGGTCGGCACGGCGCTGGCCGGGACCATCACCATCACGGCAAACACCGATCTGGGCTCGCAGCTTTACACGAAGGCCGCGCAAGACCCGGACACGGCGCTGAAGATCGGCGCGGACGCCGACTTTACCACGCGGGACGTTTGCTCGCCGGTGACGCTCGTGCTCCTGTCCAGCGACACGGCGGGCGACGCCACGAAACAAATCAAGCTGCGCGTCTATGCGTCGAGGTCCGCGTAAAAATGCTTCTGGATGCTCCAGCCGTCCGACTCCATCCCCAGAACACCTGGCTTGCTCGCCGAGACGGCGTGATAGGCATGAGCGGGGACCGCACGCATTACGGGACCAATTCGAGCATTCTGACATCCGGCACGCTTTTCCTCAGCCTGATGGAGGTCGTGCCGGGCCAGATCATCACGAACCTTAGTTTTTTCACGGGCTCTACGGCGGCCGTGACGCCTACGAATTGGTGGGTAGCGCTCTACAAGACGGACCTTACTTTTTTGCGGCAGAGCGCCGATCAGTTGACGGCGGCCATTGGGGCGAACGCGGCATTTACACTTGCGCTATCGAGCGCCTACACGGTCGGAAGCGAAACAGCGCTCTATACCGGCATCATGGTAGCGGCCGCCACGGTCCCCACCTTGCGGGGCTCGGGGATGAACGTCAACGCGATTGCCTCGCATTCGCGCATCAAGTGCGGCAACTCCACGACGGGATTGACGACGACCGCGCCGTCGCCGGCCGCCGCGATCTCCGTGCAAAACGTCGACTGCCTGATATCGGCGACGTAGGAGACATCGGATCATGGCGGCGAGTGAACGGGTCAAGGTCTCGACGACGCTGCGGATTTACGCCAGCTTCGTCGATAGCGCGAATGCGCCTCTGACCGGGCTGACTCCGACCGTTCGCGTCATGCGCGAAAGTGATAATAAGTTCCTCAAAAGCGATGCGACCTGGATAACGCCGCCGGGCACGGAATACACGGCGACGGCGCTGGACGCCACGAACATGCCCGGAGATTATTATTTCGACTTCGCCCTGCCGTCCGGGGTCGATCAATACCTCGTGCGATTCGATGGCGGCGCTACGGCGGCCAACCGATATCAGCGCTCCGTGCTTCGCGCGGTCAAGCTGAACGAGACCGACGTGCACAAAATGAAAGCCGTGCTCTGCAACAAGTCGATCCAAACGATTGCCACGGGCGTAGTGGCCGTGAAGGATGACGACGCATCGACCACGCTCCTGACCTTGACTCCAAGCAACGATAGCGTGGACGCCGCGACACAGAATATCATCACCCCGAGCTAGCGCTATGACACAATTGGCGAAGTGGCTCGCGTGGTATTCGCCGATGTTCGCGGGCCGGTTCGATTTCTACGCTCCGCACACGACGCCGAATGCGCAGGGGCTTTCATCGTGGATCGGCGGACAGGCTATGCTCCTGGGCCGTCACTGGGTCCGGGTCAACGGCGGCCACAATCTGCGGCGGAGATCGGGGCACACCATCCCGACGATGACCGATCCGCTCTGCGGCGCGTCCGCCGGCCGAACGGCGACCATCCGGGACATCGCCGCGATGCACGGCCACGCAGCAAGCACGCGGTGGACGTACCGGCTTACGGCCGTCGGGGCCGGCGGCGTCGAGGATGACTCGACCGTGGCACTGCGGGAAGTGGTGGTGACCGCGGCCGCGGCGCTCGCCAATCCGATCCCCAATCCGGTCCTGGCGCAGTTCGTTCGCGCGAACGGAAATGGATCGTTCACGATTTCATGGCTCTACCGGCCCCGGCACGAATCCATCGCCCCGGCGGATTTCGTGGCCTATACCGACTCGGGCACCGGCACGGTGGACTACTCGACGGCGGCGCTCACCGTGAATTACGTCGCGGGGCAGACGCACTACGAGGCGACGACCGCCGCGCCCTACGTCGCGGGCTCATCGTTGGTACCGTGGAGATTCGTTGTCCGAGCGCGTGTGACTTCCACGCGGCAAGAGCGTTTCAGTGCGGAGGCCCGGGCGCTGGGCACGGACACGCCGCCCTACGGGACCGTGGAGAGCGAGGGCGCCCCCGACCCGCCGATAACCCCGCTCCCGCCTCGCGTCACGACCTAGCCATACTTTCAGGCCAACCGGCCGGATTGCGTGCGTCCTGCGCGATCGTGGCGCTTCGATCCTGGAGGCCGCCAGGGTAGCGCCAGTGCGTTCTACGGGGTTGGAGCCTATCCTGGGCCACGCCAAATCGTCCTGAGGCATCGTGGCTGGAAGTCCGTTTTTTAGCCTGGAATCCGGGCATCGGATTATAATCTGGCCTAAGTATTGTGTAATACTATGGTTAGGACAATCTTCCGCAATTCCGCGGATTCCACTTGCCGATAGCATATACATGATGTATAGTTGATGTATAAGAGTCGCGTGGTGCGGCTCTGGAAAACGGAGAAAAACTATGGCAATCGAATTGACCGAGTTTCGAGAAGTGATAGGCGCGCGATTCCACGGAGAGTTAGGCAGTGGTAGTCACTCGCCCGACGGCGCAGCCTGCGCGCTGGAGGCGTATTCGCAGGCGATGGGGCTGGAGTGGACAGACAACCCGTCGATCCTGCGGATATGGGATGTGCGCCCAATCAACGACATCGACGTTCCCGCCAAGCTGCGCGCGGAGCGCATGCCGCCCCTGATCGTCGCCTACCAGGGGTGCATGGACTGGCCGGCCCAGCGGAAAAATAGAACGATCATGCGGATCGTAATCGGCACGGTCAATCGGATTATCGCCGACTTGCCTGGTCTACAGGTGGAGATCGCGGCCCTATGCCGCTCCGCGCGCACGCTGCATGAGGCGGAGGCGGCGGCGGAGTCGGCGGCGGAGTCGGCGTCGGCGCGGGAGGCGGCGTGGGCGGCGGCGTCGGCGGCGCGGGCGTCGGCGGCGCGGGCGGCGGCGGCGCGGGCGTCGGCGGCGCGGGCGTCGGCGTGGGCGGCGTGGGCGGCGTGGGCGGCGGCGGAGGCGGCGGGGGCGGAGGCGCGGGCGCGTGTATTTTGCGCCGCCTGCGAAATATGGCTGGACGCTACGCCAAATACGCCGATATGGGGGCGGAAGAAGCGGCGAAGGGAGGCCACAATGCCCGATGACCGATCCCCCTTCATCCCCCACGGCCCCATTTTGGACGCGGTTGAAGTCGCGTTCAACTGGGCGGGCGCGGACGGCGTGCACCACAAACAATGGTGCATCAATGCCATGCTGCGATGCCTGTTGACGTGCTCGCAATACGATGATTACTGCGTAGCGTGGGAGAATGAACACGGCAATCCCTGGGACACGGGCGCGCCGTCATGACGTGAGGTTTCTCCGGCCCGCGCGTCCGCTCTTGCGGCCCCAAGACGGCGCGCGGGCTTCCTATGGGAGTGTGTTATGGCAGCGAAACAAATCTATTGCTGGGCGCGGACGCAGGCGGAGCTTGTCCGCCTGACCGCCGCCCTATCTGAGTTACAGGGCGTGGAGGTCTCGCAGGCCGAGGCGCTGGGCCTGGCCGTTTCGGCGGCGCTGGCGGACCCCGAGGCACTGTTGGACCGGGGGCAGCCGAAGAAGGCGATGCGATCATGAGAATCGTGAGGCACCGTCCGACCCACGGCCAGCCGAGAATCAAGCGGCTGGTTGCGATTCTATGCCGTGCGGAAACGCGCGCCGCGTGGATGCGGGAATGCGGGGACGCTCCGCTCACGGCCTTCGTGCTGGTCGGCAGGTTGCGGGCGCGGCTCGAAATGGAGTGCGACCATGTGCTACGCGATCTATCTCGGCTCCGTGCGATGGCTGAGTCGGCGGAATTGCAGCGCGATATCGAACACTGGGAGAACGTAGGGGTGACGCGATGGCGTTGGAAGCTCAGATAATCCAAGAGGTATGCGAGCGGCTATCGGAGCTTGAGCGCAAACAGGCGGAAACGGCCGTGGCGGTCAATGCGGCTAAGGCATGGTGCGCGATCCTTGATAAGAACGTCGGGGAGCTATGGGACCGAGTGAACGAGTTGACGCGGATGAATACGAAAGGGAGTGAATCATGACCCAGCTGGCAACCATCGGCGGCGATAGGGCAGCAACGGTCCGTGACATGGTAGAGCGCGCCAAGCCCAAGATAGCCAGCGTGCTCGCCAGCAACATCGACCCTGAAAGATTCGTGCGCGTGTGCGTGTTCAACCTGACCAGCAGCGACCGGCTGATGCAATGCACGCCGTTGTCCCTGCTTGAGTGCATCATGGCGGCGGCGGAGTTTGGGCTGTCGCTCGGCGGTCCGATGGCCGAATGTTACCCGGTGCCGTTCAAAAACGAGGCCAAGTTTATCATCGGCTATCGCGGGCTGGCCCGTCTGGCCCGCGACGGCGGCGCGCTGTCCGTCGAGGCCCGCCTTGTGCGTGATGGTGATGATTTCTGCTATTCATTCGGCCTCGTCCCCGAGTTGTCGCACACGCCGCGACAGGATCAGGAGGGCGAGATAACCCACACCTACGCCATTGTGGCGCTGCCCGGCGGCCTCAAGCAGTTCGAGGTCATGACCTTCGCCGAAGTCGAGGCGATTCGTAAGCGCTCCCGCGCCGGGAACGATGGTCCGTGGGCGACGGACTGGGGCGAGATGGCGAAGAAAACCGTGTTTCGGCGGCTCTCGAAATGGATCGACCTGTCCCCGAAGGCGCGCGAAGCCATTGACCGCTCGGACCAGGCGGAGTTCGGCGAGCTTTCCACGTTCGGCGAGCTTGTGACGATTGCGCCGCCGCGCAGCAAGTCGGAAGCTAAGCGGCTCGAATCCATGTCCGACGCCGAGGCCGCGCAGCTTGGCGCGGCGCTGGCCGACACGACGCCGCCCGAACCGTCCGGCGCGCCGGCCGTATTCGGCGCTGGCGCCGTGGTTGCGCTGCACCCCGGCGACGAGACGATGATCCAAGGGGCGCTGATGTTCCCGCCGACCGCGAAGAAAAGCCGGACCGGGAAAGACCTCGTTGAGTTCGTCCTGGCCGACGGAGGAACCGGCAAGCGATTCTCGATGTTCGGCTCCGTCCCCGATGGCATGGTCAAAGGGGCGAACGTGGTTTTCCTGTGCAAGTGCAACGAATCCGGCGGGAACATTTATTTCAATGCCTCCGACCTGGAGGTGGTGCGGTGAACGAATACGACCCCGCGACGCACACCTACAAGATCAATGGCGAGATCGTGCCGTCGGTTACTCAGGTGCTTAACGAGTGCGGCGTGGTGGATACGACGTGGTTTACGGAGGAGTCTCGCACGCTGGGCCAGCACGTGCATACCGCGTGCGCACTGTTTGACACGGGCGACCTGGACCTGCCGTCACTTGATCCGGCCATTGCTCCGTATGTACGGGCCTGGGCGTCATTCATGTCGCAAGCGCGATTCAAGATCGAGATGATTGAAACGCCGCTGTTCAACGAATCGCTCAGGTGCGGCGGCAAGCCCGACCGGGTTGGTGTATGGGAGGGCCAATTCCGCGCAATCGTCGAGATTAAGACCGGCGGGCGTCGGCAATGGCATTGCTTGCAGACCGCCGGGTACGATGATTTATGTGGCGCGGTCCGCCGATTCTGTGTGTATCTTCTCGACGATGGGAGATTCAAGGTCGAGGAGCACGAGCGGATTCAGTATCACGCGGATCATTACATCTGGCGAAGCTGCCTATCCGTGGCTCAATGGAAAAGGAGACACTCGTGAATGAAATTGCCATTGCTGATTCAGCGACCTTTGCATCCCTTCGCCCGCAGGTCGATGAAATCGTAGCGTCCGCAACGGCGCTGTCCATTGCGGACAACGACTCCCGTCTGGCCGCGTCCGGCGCGCTCAAGAAGTGCAAGGCATTTCAGGAGGTTATCGGGCGCGTGTTTGATACTGTTATCGCAGACAGGAATCGCGCCTGGAAGGACGCTATTGCAGTGAAACAGGTGTATTCGCGCCCGGCGGAAGCGGCGGAGACCATCATCAAAAACAAGATCGTCGCCTGGGATCGCGAGCAGGCCGCCGTTCGGGCGCGGCGGGAAGCTGAATTGCTGGCGGAGGCCAAGCGTGAGGCGGAAGAGCTGCGCTTGCAACACGCGATCGCGCTGGAAAAGGCGGGTGAGCAGCGCGCCGCCGAGCAGGTATTGTCCGCGCCGCTGGCCGTCGCCCCGGTCGTGCTGCCCGCGCCGCCAAAAATGGCCGGGGAATCGGCGCGCACGAATTGGAGGTACGAGATCGTTGATGAATCATTGGTGCCGCGAGAGTACCTGATGGTGGACGAAAAGAAACTGGGCGCATACGCGCGGGCGATGAAAACCGTCGCGTCGGTTCCTGGGGTGCGATTCTACGCCGAGCAATCGGTGGCAAGCAGGGCAGGATTTTAAGGAGTGAATGACATGAAGGCGAAGTGGATACGGATGGGCATCGGCCGCAGTGTCGACGATTGGATCGAATCAATCGCCGACGAAAGAACGAAGGCGCTGGCGAAAGATAACACGATCGTTACCGGCGGCTGCATTGTCAGTATGCTGCTAGGCGAGCCGGTCAATGACTTCGATGTGTATTTCCGCAACCGCGAAACCGCCGTCGCCATAGCGGAGTATTACGTCAAGCTGTTTCAGGCGAATCCGCCCACTCGGTTCGCGGGCACAGATAAGGCGGTCAAGATAGCGATTGTGCCCGACGACAACCGCGTGAAGATCGTCGTAAAGTCGGTCGGCATAGCTGGAGAATCAGGGTCGGACGACTACCGGTATTTCGAGCAGCAGCAGGGTTTCGACGAGGACAGCGCGGCGTTCGTGGAGTCTGTAACGGCAGACGCGAAAGAGGCCGTTGCCGCCGATGCCGCCAAGCCGAAGTACCGCCCGGTATTCCTCTCCGCCAACGCGATCACTTTAAGCCATAAGATGCAGTTAATCGTGAGGTTCTTCGGCGAACCCGAGACAATCCACAGCACCCATGACTTTGTGCATTGCACCTGCCACTGGGACAGCAAGTCGAGGGAATTGCATCTACCACCGAAGGCGTTGGAGTCAATACTGGTCAAAGACCTCCAATACCTCGGGCAGTCTCATTACCCGATCTGCGCCATGATCCGCACGCGCAAGTTCATCAAGCGGGGTTGGAACATCACGGCGGGTCAGTATCTCAAGATTGCGTGGGATATAAGCAAGTTGAAACTTGACGACTACTCGGTGCTTGAGGAACAGTTGATCGGCGTTGACAGCGCATACTTTACGCAGGTGCTTCAACTGTTGCGCGCCAAGAGCCCGGACAAGATTGACGCGGCGTATCTGATGGAGATCATCGATAGGGTGTTCTGAGGAGATCACGACAATGGCAGACAAACTTGTGCCGGACACCTATCTCGGTGACGGAGTGTACGCTAGCTTCAACGGATATCACGTCGTGCTCGACTTGCGGGGGCAGGACAGCATCACGCGCATTGTACTTGAGACTGACGTGTTGGACTCGCTCGATAGGTTTAGGGATATGATCGCGGACGCTTACAGGCGGCAAGCCGAGACAGGCCCCACGGCCGGCGCCTAGAAGGGAGCGATTCCAATGGGACTCAATTTCAGGCTGTCGAAAACAATTGAAGAGCCGGTGGAGCTGAAGTGGTCATACCGCGGGTTCAATTATTTTCGCAAGAGAATTGCGCGGCTTGAGGGTATCGGGGACCTGGATGCAATCTACGATGAGCATCCGATCGGCGATCCGTGGTGGTCAACACTTAAAACACCAATTGTCCCACTACTGAATCATTCCGATTGCGACGGCGCGCTGTCTCCAGAGGAGTGCGACGCGGTGGAGCCGAGGCTTCGGGAGATCGTCTTGGCGTTCCCGGATGGTGACTACGACAATGTTAATGGCCTACTCCTGTGCGACGCGATGCAAACGGCGGCGGCCGAAGGATGGACGTTGGTGTTTTGTTAGGAGACCCGACCAATTTCGTGGCGTCACGAAAATGGTTAGCGCTGTCCAGGCCCGCGCCTAGCTTAGGGCGCGGGGGTATCCACTGGCCCCGCCCGGTGTGTAGCCGGGCGCGGGTCGGGGCGGCGAGGAAATGAGGGAGCGATGAAAAAGAAAAGGACGCGCAGACTGTATTGGGGGGGCGGCGACTTCGACGGCTGGGCGTGGAAGCGAGCGGAGTACGTCGGCTTCGGCGTGGGGGGCGTGAGGTTTGCCTGTCAGCCCAATCGCCCGACAGTTGCGCCTGTGGATGGCGGCAAGGGCAAATGGGTCCGCGTGAAACTTGTGGAGGTTTAATATGGCTTTATTGGAAGGGCGGTCGTGCGACATTTTTGGCACGAAGAAGAATGTTGACTCGGTTAACGTGACGATTCGCGGCGGCGCACCGTGGATCACCAGCGACACAGAGGCGATCCTAGATCGCACGGTTGACCTCTCGCCGCGCGCGCCGGCCCGGCTTATCAAGTTCGTCGAGCGCGGGCCGGCGAAGCCGCGCGGCAAACAAGAGGAGGTCGCCACATGATGAACAAACCATCGCGCGGCCCCGAAGCGGTCAATGAGTTCCTTGTGGCGGGCGGGACGGCGGGCTACGTGGTCATCATGAATCCTCCAATGGGACCAATCTCCGCCGACCGGGCGATGGCCCTGGCCGCCTGGCTGGAGGCGATCGCCAAGCCGTACGCGACCTACACCTTCGGAGATTACCGAGAGGCGGTGCGGAAATGAGCGATTCGGTCGCCGCCCTGCGGCTGTGCGAGGCCGACGCCCAGGGGCTCTTTCCCTGGGGCGACATCGGCGCCCGCAAGCTGGTGGGGCTGCCGCCGGCGGACATCCTCCGCTGGCGCGGCCGGATGGACCGGCTCAAAAACCCGCAGTTCGTGGTGGTGCGGAACGCCGACTGGCCGCCCCATCGGCGGGATGTCGCGCCGTAGGGATTTCCCTTGACACGGCGGCGAGAGGCAGTAGAGTGCTGGCATGGTAGTCAGCGGTCCCAGATGTTTTTCAGCCGCCGCCCTGGTCGCCAGCTAGGCCGCGCGTTCCGCCGACTACCATCGTCTCGACGCCCCTAGCTGGCGACCAGGGCGGCGGTCCACGGACGGCCGCACACGTGAACGGAGTCCCATTTTACGCCGCGCTTCGGGCGATTCTCGCGAGGCGAGACCTCACGGGCCGAGACAAGGTGGTCATGATCGCGCTGTTGGAAAAAGCATCCGATGACGGGGTTGCGTGGCCGAGCTTGGCGACGATTGCGGCGATGACTGGGCTTCGAAGGGACCATGCCGCTCAGAGCATCCGCCGCTTGGTCGCGGCCGGCGCGATTCGCATAATTTCACTGGGCACCGGCAGGGCATCCAGCAGATATTTCATTGCGCCTAGTGTACCCGAAACGGGTGCAGTGAGTGTACCCGAAACGGGTGCAGTGAGTGTACCCGAAACGGGT